>Ga0256405_10000780_pt1 | contig 98205 bp, 101 predicted proteins | sample RumenRJG_02DNA_FD_189096 | JGI IMG/M metagenome (GOLD analysis project Ga0256405, IMG submission 189096) | Bovine rumen microbial communities from Lethbridge, Alberta, Canada - RJG_02 | ecosystem: Host-associated > Mammals > Digestive system > Stomach > Rumen | place: Canada: Alberta...
CTGACTGTTTGTCTTCGGGAGTATCTGCCGATATCCCTATCGGGATTACGTCAGGCCATCTGTATCCCTTATTATGAAACAAGCGCAGATAACTATCTATTATCTACGCTTCTATAGTACGAAATCGAGATTTAATGGGTTTTTCTACAAATAATAAGATAGTTTTGGTGTTAGAGAGTAGTTTTTTTGTATATTTCTTGAAAAAAATAAGAATGTCACTTTGTTTTAGCGAATCCATGTTAAATAAATGGCTATTTTGATAAAAGATATAAATAAAATATAATATATATAGAATGTTTGTGAGGATCATCTTATGCTTAAAATAAGAAGAAAAATAGTAAATATCATATTAGCAACATCCTTGCTAATAAGTATTTTTTCGTTTTCGGTTTTCGCTCAAGAAGTTGAAGTAGATGATAGTTTTATTACTGGTAAGTATACATTTATAAATGAAGGACAAGCTAATCCTACAGAAGATAATTTTTCTTTTAGTGAAGACTGTTTTAAAAGATCTTCTTTTTTAGGTGGATGTCACTTAGCTACTTTATCAATACAAACTGCAGGAGCATCTTTAAGTACTTCACAGGGTGCAGAACACGAGCCAAACAAGGGCGATATAATAAAAGACTTATTAACAAAACTAGGTTTTAATAATATAGAACTAAACAGTTATTATACTGTAGAAGATAAACAAGATTCAGCAGGTGTTAGTGTTGGACAAATGTCAATAAAGCAATTCGGAGAAGATTATACACTTCTTGCGATTATTCCTCGTAGTGCAGGTTATACAAATGAATGGCCTGGTAACTTTAATGTAGGCGATAATAAACTACACGATGGTTTTAAATTAGGTAGAGATGAAATTTTAAGATTTGTTAAAAATATATTAATGATAAAAATATATCAGGTAATGTCAAAGTATGGATTGCTGGCCACAGTAGAGGCGCAGCTTTAGCGAACTCTGTTGCTGGTTTCTTTGCAGCAGGTGGTGATGTTTATTTTGATAATAAAATAACAGTTAAGCCTGAAGATGTATATGCTTATACTTTTGCTACACCATTAACTGTTATAGATGGTTTTACTAAAGGACAATTATTAAGTGTTGGTGAAGCTATTTATCCTTATGATACTGTTCAAGCAGAATATCAATATACAGGTGATGATAAAGATACAACATTAAATAGTTATGATGAAATGTTTAATGGAATAAGAAACTATGTTTCTGATTATGACTTCTTTGATTTATTACCATTAAAAAATTGGGGATATAAACATTTTGGAATAGATCTTATAGTTGATGAAATTGGAAGTAAAGATGAAATGCTTAGTTATCTAAGCCAGCACGCTACTGATACATATCAGGATTTTATAAATGGTGGCAATTACTATGAATATAAATGGAAGACTATTGATGTTGGTAATACAGATATTCCTAATGGTGAAATAGATATAATTGACGATGCTAATGCTGGTCAAATTGATTATGCTACAATGCTTTCTAGACGTCTTAGTGGTTTAGCATATAAAGTAGATGATGTTGCGACATTTAAAAATGGTGGTTATCAAGATGCTGTAGTATCTTTAATGAATATTTATGGTATGGCTAGAGATGAATTTGGTGAAGGTATTTCAAAAGCCAAATATGAAGATTTAATTAGAACACTAATATATACTTATTTAGATTATCGAATTGATTTAAGTGGTTCTGATAATAACGCAGACACAGTAGCTCAAGTTGTAGAAGAGACAGTTTCCTTTATTACAGGCGCTACATTTAACCATGAAACTAATACATTTGATAATACAGTATATGAATTTCTAAAATATATTGTTAATCATGCAGTTGTGACTGATGATGATGTTCATTATGATCTTCCTCTTATTGAATATTTAATAAATGGCAACGTCATATCTACTATATATCCTGAAGATGATGATACTGAATATAGTGAAGAAGAAAGAAAAGCGCAAAGATTAAATTTTTATAATAATTATCTTAGTGCTATAGCTTCGGAAACAGGTAGCATAGCAAGAAGCATGCTATATGGATTTGTATCAAGTAAATTGCCTAAAGAATATGAAGAAATATTTAAGAAGATGCTTGCAACAGATGAAAAAGATATGCCTTTAGTTGATTTTGTTGATGAAATATTAAAGATAGTATTAAAAGATAGCGAATCATCTGAACAATTATCTTTTGAACAATTATCTACAGATGGTATTAAGAATCTTATTCAACTTGGAATTGAAGAAATATCTAATTCAAGTCATAGTCATAAAGATGAATTAGTTAATATACATGGTGAAAAACTCAAAACAAATGCTTCACAATTAAGAGATTTCTTAATGTATACATTGATATATGATAATAAACAACCAAATGTTCAAGATGATATTAGAAATATTGTAACCTTTATTTCACAAATATCTAAATTAATAATAGCTCACGTTAATGAAATATATTTATCTTGGATGAAGGTTCAACAAGAAGATTGTACTGCTTACTTTGACCATCGTTTGATGCACAACACTCCTGAAGAAGCTGAATGTGAAAACGATGGAAGTATAGAATACTATCATCTAATTGATTTAAATGTAGATAGATATTTCAAAGATAGAGACTTAACTGATGAGATTAATAAAGAAGATACAATTATTAAGGCATTAGGTCATGATTGGAATGGTTGGGAAGTTGTTAAGAAAGCAACATTAGAAGAAGAAGGATTAGAACAAAGAGTTTGTAAAAATAATCTTGAACACATTGAACAAAGAGCTATACCTAAAATAGTTCCAGGATATAGCATATCTGTTGATCCTGATCATATTGAATTTGAAGCAACAGAAGGTTATGAAGAACTTTCTGTTTATCAAGAAATTGATGCAACTAGTACTGGCACAGGTAAAGTAGATGTCATTGCAGGTGGTTTTAAAGATTCATCTAGCTATGAAAATTTTGGTCTTATAGTTGGTGGTATGAGTGCTACTTTATATCCAAAACAAGGACTAGTACCTGGAACTTATACAGCTGTAGTTGTAATTGAAGACCTTGATGATCGTTTCTCACCAGTAGAAATACCTGTTACTTTTATAGTTACAGATTCTATTTATAAAAACACTCAAGGTAATGGCAATATCTGGTATAAAGGTTCTAATAAGACATCTAACTTCACATTTGAAAATACTGATAATGATGAAATTACTTATGATAGCTTTATAGGTATAAAAGTAGATGGAAATATAATAGATAAATCTAACTATAATGACTATGAAGGTTCAGTCGTTATAGAACTACTTCCTTCATACTTAGAAACACTATCTATTGGAAACCATACTATAACAGCACTATTTAAAGATGATATGTCTGCAAGTGCTAATTTCACAATACTATCTCCTGGTGTTCCTATAATACCTAAGACAGGAATTGAGTAAAAGATATGAAGATAATTGTAATAGAGAGTATTATTCTTTGTTTATTATTTTCTTTAATGATTTTTATATTTTCTAGAAAACCTATAAATACTTTATATAATTATCCACCTAAGATTCAAGAAAGAATTAAAAGCTTAGATAGATATAAAGGACAAATACCTAGTAATGAAAAAAAGTTAGGTACTAAGTTATTAGCTGCTTTGCTTGTTGTGTTAGTGTTTTCATTGATACTTAGATATATAAATGGTTATAAAACATTTACCGAAGGTTTTAAATATAGTTATTTATTATGGACTATAATAAATATTTATGATGCTTTAGTTATGGATATAATTTGGTTTTGTCATGATCCATATTTTGTGATTGAAGGAAGCGAAGATATGGTTGACGAGTATCATGATTATCTATTTCATATTAAACAAAGTCTTATAGGCCAATTAATAGCCTTACCAGTTTGTATCTTAATTGGTTTGGTTGTTTCTTATATATTGTAGGTGTTTGATATAGTAATAAATGATGAAAAAGAACTATAAGTTTTTTATTGCTTTAGGAATTATCATTTTATTAGTCTTATTATTAGGAATAGGACTATTTTTATTTACACCATATCTACATTTTAAAGATGACTCAAGAGTTTTAGAAAGAGGTAGTGTTCATTTAGCTGGCGATTTTATTTTAGAAACAAATGGCGATGTAATACCAGAAAATACTATGCTGTATACAGATGAAGTAGGAAACTATACTTTCCATTATTCTTTAAGAAAATATTTTATGAAAAAAGATGTGGAGTTTAATTATGAAGTAGTTGATACTACTGCTCCTAAAATAGAGATTAAAAATAGAATAATTGTTAAGGATCCAGGAAAGGTTTTTTCTGAAGACGATATTTTAAATAATGTGAAGATAGATGAAGGAAATCTTGAAATAGATACTGATTATGATCCTGATATTTCCGGAACTTATCTAGTCAATATAAAGGCAACTGATGCTTATAATAATAGTTCTAATGATTTCTTTGAAATAATAGTGAATGATATTCAAGCACCAATTGTTTTTGTTGAAGGCCATAATGCAGAAGTACTAAAAGGTAGTGAATTTGATATCGATGATCTTATTTCTTATGGAGATAATGTGGATGCTAAACCTGAATTAACTATTACGGGTGAAGTTGATACATCTAAATTAGGAAGATATCCTCTACATGGAAAACTTGTGGATTCTGCTAATAATGTAACTGAGTGGGATTTTGTTGTAGAAGTTGTAGATGAATATTCTGATTATGATTATGAAGAAGATGTTTATGATTTTGATGATTTTATTAATGATTATCAAAAGCCTGGAAGAAAGTTAGGAATGGATATTTCTGAGTGGCAATATGATGTTGATTTTGAAAAGATTAAAGAAGCAGGTTGTGAGTTTGTGATAATGAGATTAGGTTTTTCTCATGATGGTAAATTAACACTTGATAAGAAGTTTAAACAGAATTTAGAAAATGCTAAGAAAGTAAATATGCCTGTAGGGGTTTATATTTATTTTCATGACGATACTAAAGAGGAATTATTAAGTACCTTAAATACTGCTTTTGAGGTATTGAATGGTACTAGTTTACAACTACCATTCTTCTTTGATTGGGAAGAATTTCATAATTTTCAAGAACATGAAATTAGTTTTAAGGATTTAAATCAATTATATAAAGTATTTAAAAGTGAAGTTGAAAAAGCAGGTTATGAAGCAATGCTATATGGAAGCAAATTTTATTTAAATGAGGTGTGGACTAATACTGATGAAATGGAAGTTTGGTTGGCACACTACATTGATTGGTCTAATTATGATAAGCCATATAGGTTCTGGCAATTATCTGCAACTGGTAGAATTGATGGTATTGAAGGTAATACTGATTTAGATATTATGTTTACAAATCCATGATGCATTACAAAGTATTATTAAGAAAGTCGAAAGACTTTTTTACTATATAGAAAAGAAATTATTAATAGTGATAATATTAAAGTAAAGACAAAGGAAGGATTTTATAATGGAAAACAAATTAAAATTAGGTTTTGGATTAATGCGTTTACCAAAACTTGAAGATGGAACTATTGATGTGAAACAGACAGCAGAAATGGTAGATTTGTTTATAGAAGCTGGAGGAACTTATTTTGATACAGCCTTTGTATATCCTGGTTCGGAAGAAGCAATTAGAAAAGCTTTGGTAGATAGATATGACAGAAGCACTTATACTCTTGCATCTAAATTAATGTGTAATGCTTCTTTAAATGATGTTGAAACAGCTAAGAATGAAATTAATATAACACTTGAAAGAACTAATGCAGGTTATATAGATTATTACTTACTACATGCGATACAAAGAAGTAATTATCAAATGTATGAAGATTTTAAGTTATGGGATTATGTTAAGGAATTAAAAGAAAAGGGCATAATTAAGCACTATGGTTTTTCTTTCCACGGTGATCCTGAGTTATTAGAAGAATTATTAAACAAGCATCCAGATGTCGAGTTTGTACAACTTCAAGTTAATTATGCAGACTGGGATAATCCTGGAGTAGCATCTGGAAGAAATATGGAGATATGCGCTGCACATAATAAACCTGTAGTGGTAATGGAACCAGTTAAGGGAGGTATACTTGCTGATCCAATTGATACTGTAAAAGAAATATTTGATGCGCAAAACAATGGTATGTCTTATGCTTCTTGGGCATTAAGATATGTATGTAGTAAAGATAATTTACTTGCAGTATTGTCTGGTATGTCTTCACTAGAACAAATGAAAGACAACTTAAGTTTTATGAAGGATTTCAAACCTTTAGATGAGCATGAGCAAGAAGTAATTAAACAAGTACAAAAAGCTTTAGATGAAGATAAATCGATTGCTTGTACTGCGTGTAGATATTGCACAAAAGGTTGCCCTATGGACATACCTATTCCTGATATTTTTAATGTTGAAAATCGTAAGAAAGGTTCTCCTGATTTTAGAGTTAAAAGAGAATACACGATTGTTACAACAGGGCATGGTGTGGCAAGTGATTGTATTGAGTGTGGTCAATGCGAAGCAGCATGTCCTCAACACTTACCAATTATCGATTTATTAAAACAAGCAAAACGTATAGAAGATTTCCAATAAGAAATAGGAGTGATTATGGCTATTAATAAGAATGTCTTTTTACATGAATCAGATAAAGCTGCCTTAAAGGCTCTTCAAGCGATTCCTGGTTTTTCTAGTTTAATGAAAGCTTATCTCAAAGCATGGAATGAGAAACTATTCTACATTCAAAATATGTCTAGTAATATTCATATTAATGATAATCAATTAAAAAAATATAAAGATATGCTTCCACAGATTTGTGAGAAATTAGGAATTGAAATTCCTGATTTATTCTTACAATTAAACCCTTATCCTAATTCTTACACTAGTGGTGATAGTAAACCTTTTATCGTTATTACTTCTGGTTTAATAGAGAATCTACCTGAAAGATTAATTCCTACTGTTTTAGCACACGAATGTGGACATATCGCATGTCATCATGTCTTATATAGAACTATGGGACAAATGATTTTAAATGGCGCAATTTTTACTCTATTAGGTCAAGGAATCAGTGCCTTATTAACTTATCCAATTAGAGCAGCTTTCTATTACTGGATGAGGTGTTCAGAATATTCTGCTGATAGAGCAGCAATATTATGTGATGGCAGTCCAGATAAAATGATAGAAGTATGTGCACGACTATCAGGTTTTTCTAAGAATATTAACGAGGATATTAATATTGATGCATTTATTAATCAAGCTAATGAATATAAAAAATTAATTGAAGAAAACTCTATAAATAAGACTATGGAATTTATGAGTTTTGCCTATACGAGTCATCCAATGAATGCTTTAAGAGCTTCTGAAGCAATATCGTGGTCTAAATCTGATAATTTTATTAAATCTAAACAATATTTTGATGCATATAAAAATAATTTAGTACCTAATGAAATACCAATTACTTTTATAGAAAAGGATTTTATTAATAAAAATTACTTAGATGTATGCAAGAAGTTAGAAGACTTAGGTTTTGAAGTTAAATTAGATAGAATTACTGATACTAATTCTTCTTATAAACATGATTTAGTAACTAATGTAATGATTAATGGTTCTAATAAATATGAAGAAGGTAATTGGATTGATCTTAATAGTGAAGTTATAGTTAGTTATTATAAGCCATATAGTGAAAAAGAAATTGAAGATATGCATCCAGGTGAAGTTAGAATACCTAATAATGCATCTTATTATGTAGGAAAAGATTATAAAGAAGTTGATAGGCAATTGTTTGAAGCAGGACTATTTAATACTAGTCTTATAGAGATAAAAGATTTAAAGAAAGAAAATAATTTAAATTTAAACAAAGTTATTTCTATTAGTATAGATGGTAATGAAAGATTTTTAAAAGGTGATTTTATATCTATTATGTCTGAAATAGTTATTAAGTATCACGGATTGGAAAATGATGATGAATAGTTGTTGCAAAGAAGATTTATTATTAAATAATGATAATATCATCGAAGAAGATCCAATGGATTTAACCATGATAATAAATCCTAATCTAGAAGATATTGAAGAAACAAAAATTCTATTAATTGATTATTATCACAAAACCATTGGTACACCTACTGATGAAACTTATGAAGAAATAGCTTTATATGAATATCCTGATCAATCTTTAATTCTAAAACATTACATTAATGCAGGTACAAATAGTGAGAGATGTATTGTTTATAAAGCTGATGAAAATCTTTATATAGAAGCTATGAAGATAGTTAATAAATATAAACTTGAAAAGTATGAAGGTAAAAGAGGTTTGGATATTGAAGGTGTGAAGAAAGTTATAAAGTTTAATAGAAATAGAAAAGATGATGTGATAAGAATAAGCATTGAAAATATAGGTTCTGAAAATGATTTAAAAGTATTTGATGAAATGAATAACTTATTAAGATCATATTTAAACAAAGATAATATGAAATAGTTATAAGATATAGATGTACTAGAAAAAGAAGCTTTTAAAAGAAAAGTTTCTTTTTATTATAGTTAAACACTTATATCTTAAATGGTGTTATAATGGACTAGAATTGGGTTTTAAAAGGAGTAGTAAGATGAATAATATTAATTTAGAAGAATATGGGATTAATAATACTAGAGAAATAGTATACAATCCTTCATATGATTTACTTTTTGATGAGGAAACAAAAACTGAATTAGAAGGTTATGAAAAAGGTCAGGTAACTGAACTTGGTGCTGTCAATGTAATGACTGGCATTTATACTGGTAGATCTCCTAAGGACAAATATATTGTCATGGATGAAAACTCTAAAGATACTATTTGGTGGAATAGCAGTGAGTATCCTAATGATAATCATGAGATGTCTATAGAAACTTGGAATATAGTTAAACAAATTGCTTTAAAACAATTAAGTGATAAAAGATTATTTGTGGTAGATGCATATTGTGGTGCTAATAAAGACACAAGAATGGCCGTAAGATTTATTATGGAAGTTGCTTGGCAAGCTCATTTTGTAAGAAATATGTTTATTAAGCCAAGTGAAGAAGAACTTAAGGATTTTAAACCTGATTTTAAAGTATATTGTGCATCTAAGGCTAGTGTAGATAATTATTCAGAGTTAGGATTAAATTCTGAGACTTGTATTGCCTTTAATATTACTTCAAAAGAACAAGTAATTATTAATACTTGGTATGGTGGAGAAATGAAAAAAGGCATGTTTTCAATGATGAATTATTATTTGCCTTTAAAAGGCATTGCCAGCATGCACTGTTCAGCTAATACTGATTTAAATGGTAAAAATACAGCTATTTTCTTTGGTTTATCAGGTACAGGTAAAACAACTCTTTCAACTGATCCAAAAAGATTATTGATTGGTGATGATGAACATGGCTGGGATGATAATGGTGTATTTAATTTAGAAGGTGGTTGTTATGCCAAGGTTATTAATCTTGATAAAGAATCTGAACCAGATATTTATAACGCTATTAAAAAAGATGCTTTATTAGAAAATGTTACAGTTGATGAAAATGGTAAGATTGATTTCACAGATAAATCTGTTACCGAAAATACTAGAGTATCATATCCAATAGATCATATAGAAAATATAGTTAGACCAATTTCTAGTGCTCCTAGTGCTAATAATGTAATCTTTCTTTCTGCTGATGCTTTTGGTGTGCTTCCTCCAGTATCAATTCTTACTGCTGAGCAAACTCAATATTATTTCTTATCAGGCTTCACTGCAAAACTTGCAGGTACTGAAAGAGGAATTACTGAACCAACTCCAACATTCTCTGCTTGTTTTGGTCAAGCATTTTTAGAGCTACATCCTACTAAGTACGCACAAGAATTAGTAAAAAGAATGAAGATGTCTAATGCGAAAGCTTATTTAGTTAATACTGGTTGGAATGGCACAGGTAAGCGTATTTCTATTAAAGATACTAGAGGAATAATTGATGCAATATTAAATGGAGCTATTAATAACAGTGAAACTAAAACACTTCCATACTTTAATTTTGAAATACCTACTAAGTTAGAAGGTGTTGATACAAATATCTTAGATCCTAGAGATACTTATGAAAATAAAGAAGAGTGGAATGAAAAGGCAAAAGATTTAGCTTCAAGATTTATAGATAATTTCAAAAAATATGAAACTAATAATGAAGGAAAGGCTTTAGTGAAGGCAGGTCCTAAACTATAGAAGTGAATATGCTAAAAATAGTTGAAACATCAGTACGTGATGGACATCAATCTTTATTTGCGACAAGAATGACAACTCAAGAAGTTGTCTCTTTATGTCAGATATATGATAAAGTAGGTTTTCATGCGATTGAAGTATGGGGTGGCGCTACCTTCGATGCCTGTTTACGTTTTTTAAATGAAGATCCATGGGATAGATTAAGACTTGTAAGACAAGTATGTAAAAACACTAAATTACAAATGCTTTTTAGAGGTCAAAACATATTAGGATATCGTCATTATTCTGATGATGTTGTTGATATGTTTTGTAAGAAATCAATTGAAAATGGCATCGATATTATTAGAGTATTTGATGCTTTAAATGATATCAGAAATCTAAGATAAGCAGTTGAATCTACTAAGAAATATGGTGGAGAATGTCAGATTGCTTTATCATACACAACATCTCCAGTACATACTATTGATTATTATGTTGAACTTGCAAAAGATGTAGAAAAACTAGGTGCAGATTCTTTATGTATTAAAGATATGGCTGGTGTTTTACTTCCTGAAGACGCTAAAAAGTTGGTTACTGCATTAAAAAGTGAAATTAAAATTCCTTTAGAATTACATTCTCATTGCACTGCAGGAGTGTGTGAAATGACCTATATGGCGGCAATTGAAGCAGGTGTAGATATCGTAGATACTTCAATGTCTCCACTATCTAATGGCACTGCACAACCATCAACCCAAGCATTAATTAATGCTTTAAAGGGTAGTAAATATGATCCTAAGTTAAATATGGATGCAATTCATGAAGCTGAACCACTTGTTACAGATATCGTAGATAAATATGTAAAAAATGGTTTATTAAATACAAAATCATTTGAAATTAATCCAAATATTTTAAAGTATCAAGTTCCTGGTGGTATGCTTTCAAATATGATTAAACAACTATCTGATCAAGATGCTTTAGATAAATATGAAGATGTATTAAAAGAAATACCTAAAGTAAGAAAAGATTTAGGTTATCCTCCACTTGTTACACCAATGTCACAAATGGTTGGTACTCAAGCTGTATTAAATATCCTAAATAATGAAAGGTATAAAATATGTACTAAAGAAGTTAAAGATTATCTTCATGGAAAATATGGCAAAGCTCCTTCAAGTATCAATGAAGAACTTAGAAAAAAGATTATAGGAGATGATGAAGTAATTAATTGTCGTCCTGCTGATTTATTAGAACCTGAATTTGAAAAGTTAAAAATGGATTATAAAGATATTGCTAGAAGTGATGAAGATGTATTATCTTTGGCACTATTTGAATCTGTTGCTGCAGACTTTTTAAAGAAGAAATATAATGCCGAAGAAGTAGAAACAGATGAATTTGAGATGTTTGTATAGGGGGAGATTATGGATCTATTAAATTTGATTAAGAATTATTCTGGGATATTCGCATTACTAATATACCTAATAATATTAATAGTAATAATGAGTATTAACAAAAGAAGAAATAAAAAAAGTATAACTATAAATAGTGATGAATATAAGACATTAGATTTAAATGATGAAAATGCAGTTGTCGCAAGTTTGATTGCCGCAATTGAATGCCGTAATGAATATCATAAGAATGTAAAAGTTGTAAGTGTCAGGGAGGTTGCTTAATATGAAAATTTATAAAGTTAAAGTTAATGGTAAAGTTTATGAAGTTGAAGTTGAAGCAATAGATGAAGTTAAAGAAACTATTAAAACCGAAACTAAAGAAACTGAATCAGTAAAAAGTGAAGGTACTAATCAGATAATCGCACCGATTGCTGGAAAAGTATTGGATATTAAAGTAAATGTTGGTGATGCAGTTAAAAAAGGTCAAACTGTAATGATTATTGAAGCTATGAAACTAGAAAATGAAATTCAATCATCATTTGATGGAAGAGTAGCTAGAATAAATGTCAATGTTGGAAGTGATGTTAGAAATAAGGATGTTTTAATAGAATTAGAATAATATGAATATAATTCATTTTGAAACAATTGATTCCACAAATACACATCTTAAGAATAATTATAAACAATTAGATAACTTAACTATTGTTTCTAGTGATGTTCAAAGTAGTGGTAGAGGAAGAAACAATAGAAAATGGGATTCTAGTAAGGGAAATAATTTATTATTCTCAATTCTTATAAAAGATGAAATCATTATAAGAAAATATAAATCTTTATCAATTATTAGTGCCTATACAATTATCCAGATACTAAAACAATATGGCATAAATGATGTTTATCTAAAGTGGCCTAATGATGTAATAGTAAATAATAAAAAAATTTGTGGTGTATTACTAGAAGCCGTTTCTAAAAATGCTATTGAATGTTTAATAATTGGTGTAGGTTTAAATGTTAACGAAGATAAGTTTGATAAAGATTATCTTATAGAAGCAACATCAATGAAAAATGAATTAAACAAAACAATAGATCTAAATGAATTAAAAGATATAGTATATAAAGAGTTTATTGAAAACATAAATACAGATTATGATTTCTATGATGATATAAAAGAATGTGATTATTTAAAGAATAAAAAAGTTTCTATTCAAATTAATAATGAACTTAAAGATGTAGAAGTAATTGGTATAGATCATGATTATTCTTTAAAAGTTAAAGATAAAGATAAGACTATAAATATTGAAACTGGTGAAGCTTCTATGCATATATAAGGGGGATATTATATGAGTTTCTTATATGAGAATTTGCTTGCCTTAACTTGGCAACAAGTAACAATGTGGGCAATAGGAGGAGTATTAATATATCTTGCTATTAAAAAAGATATGGAACCTTCTTTATTGTTACCTATAGGTTTTGGTGCAATTTTAGTTAATTTACCATTTTCTGGAGCTGTGAGCCAATATATTAATGGCGTTTTACAAGAAGGACCTCTTTCAACTTTATATGAAATGGGTATTTCTAACGAATTATTTCCATTATTATTATTTATTGGTATAGGTGCAATGTGTGATTTTGGACCATTACTATCTAATCCAATGCTTATGATGTTTGGAGCAGCTGCACAATTTGGTATCTTTTTTACTTTTGTATTAGGAACAATGTTTTTTCCAATAAATGATGCTGCATCGATTGCTACAATTGGAGCTGCTGATGGACCTACCGCTATTGTTGTAGCACAAAAGCTTCATTCAGCATATCTAAGTCCAATTATGGTTGCTGCTTATTCATATATGGCTTTAGTTCCTATTATTCAACCCCCAGTAATTAGATTACTAACTACTAAAAAAGAAAGACTAATAAGAATGGATTATGAACCAAAAGATGTATCAAAGATTACAAGAATCTTATTCCCAATAATCATCACTGTTATTGCAGGACTAGTTTCTCCTGCATCGGTATCGTTGGTTGGTTTTTTGATGTTTGGTAATCTATTAAAAGAATGTGGTGTTTTAAATTCTTTATCTGATACCGCTCAAGGCGCTTTAGCAAACATCATTACCTTAATATTAGGTTTGACTATTGCTTCACAAATGCAAGCAGCACAATTTTTATCATTAGATACATTATTAATTTTAGGATTAGGACTTTTTGCCTTTGTCTTTGATACTGCAGGTGGTGTATTATTTGCGAAATTTATAAATTTATTCTTAAAGAAAAAGATTAATCCAATGATTGGTGCTGCAGGAATTTCTGCATTTCCAATGTCTGGAAGAATCATTCATAAAATGGCTTTACAAGAAGATAATCAAAACTTCATCTTGATGCATTCAATGGGAGTTAATGTCTCAGGACAGATAGCTTCTGTTGTGGCTGGTGGCATGATGCTTAGCTTCTTTATGTAAGGAGGAATAAATAATGTTTAATTTTAATCCTGATAATTTCTTTATAAATCTACCTTACATATTAAAAGGTGAATTAGGCACATTTGTGGCCCTTGGCGTTATAGCCTTAGCAACCATAGTATTAAATAAAATATTTCATGATTAGAAATCCAAAAGGATTTCTTTTTTAAATTAATTCAATATTATTATCAGCTAATCTTTTACTTAGTTTTGGAAGTATACTATTTTTAGCTTTAACATAATCAGATAAGCTATCTGTATGAATAGGAAAGGCTACTTTATATCCATTCTTACTTAAATCTCTAATTACTAATTCAGCTTTCCTTTTATTATGAATCGATGATTCTTCATTAATTATTTCATCAATTATTTCTTGAAGTTTAATTAAATTAGTTTCTCTTGAAACTTGTAGTTCAATGAGTTCTGAATAATTTCCATTAGACATATCTTCGACTACTGCAGAATTCATTACAGTGTTAGGTATTATTATTTCTGTTTGTTCTTGAGTGAGAAGAACAGTGTGTCTAAAAGTTATTTCTTTTACAGTACCTGATAGACCTCTTTCTTTGATATAAATAATGTCACCAACTTTAAATGGTTGATGAATCGCTAAAAAGAATCCTGCAATATAATTGCCAAATGTTGCTTGAGCTGCAATACCTACCGCTACAGCAATAATACTTGTTGCTCCAAGTAGTGTATCACCAATTGAGCTTAAAGGTGCTATTTGCTTAATGATTAGTACTACACCTATAATCCATATTGATGTTCTAATGGTTTGATAGATATATTGATTTGTAGTAATCATATTAGAATATTTCTTATTTAAACGATTGATAATTCCTTTAATAATTCCATTAATGATGATTGTTGAAAAAAGAATAACCAAACTACTGATAATAAAAATTGTTAAACCATTTGTAAATAATTTATCTTGCATATTTATTTCTCCATCTTTATCTTCTTACTTAGTATTACACCAATTATTAAAGGTATCACATCAGCTACATAAGCTACAAAATTACTTGAAAATTTTAATGCTATAGGAAATTGATACATCAATACTTCAATAATTGTTTTAATTACAGCTATACCTATAAATGCAGATATTAAGCAATAAAGTATCTTTAAATAGATATTATTTGTTTTTGGAAGCAAATATCCTAAAGATACACCAATAAACAATTGTCCGATAGCCCAAGCAATTGGAAGTGATCCACCCTTTAATAAATTGCCTATAATACAGCCTAGCACTCCTACAATACTTGAAATAATGCCCAATTTATTCAAATATATACCAAATACTATATATCCTAAATCTAGTTTTATTCTGTTAATTATAGGTATTATCACAAAAGCTGATAATACAGCGTATAAAGCTATTCCTAGTCCTAAAAATGCAATTTTTCTTGTTTTGTTCATATGTTTATTATATTAAATATGAAATATTTAGTGTAAAATATTTATGTACAAAAAGGAGAAAAACATGAAATTAGTATTAGTTAGACATGGTGAAAGTGAATGGAATAAGCTAAATCTATTCACAGGTTGGACTGATGTTGATCTATCTGAAAAAGGTCATGCAGAAGCTAGCCAAGCTGGTAAGCTTTTAAAAGAAGAAGGTTATGATTTTGATGTTTGTTATACATCATACTTAAAAAGAGCTATTCATACTTTAAATCATATTCTTGATGAAATGGATAGAAACTGGTTGCCAGTTCATAAGACATGGAAGTTAAATGAAAGACATTATGGTGCTTTACAAGGTTTAAACAAATCAGAAACAGCTGAAAAGTATGGTGAAGACCAAGTTAAATTGTGGAGAAGATCATATGATGTTAAACCACCAGAATTAGAACCATCTGATGAAAGAGCTCCAAAGAATCAAGATGTTTATAGAAGCGAAGATCCTAATATTCTTCCTTTGACAGAATCTTTAGAAACAACTGTAGAAAGAGTAGTACCATTCTATAATGAAGTTATTTTGCCAGAAATGAAAGCTGGTAAAAGAGTAATTATTGCTGCACATGGTAATTCTTTAAGAGCTTTAGTTAAATATTTAGATAATATGTCTAATGAAGAAATCATTTCATTAAATATACCAACTGGAGTTCCTCTAGTATATGAATTTGATGAAAACTTCAATGTAGTTGATCACTATTATTTAGGTGACCAAGAAGAATTAAAAGCAGCTATGGAAGCTGTTGCTAATCAAGGCAAGAAACAATAGGATACATTTAAAATGTATCCTTTTTTAATAAAGGAGGAATAATGATAAAGACTGAAAAGATTTTTAAAGATAATAATGAATATTTTGAAGTGACAATGGATGATAAGGTATATGATTTACCTTTTAAGGTATTAGGTGGTAAAAAAGTTGCTTTTTTGGATATTTCTGGACAAGTTAGTTTAGTAGAAACCACTAGTAAGCTATTAGTAGACAAGATAATAGCTTTAAATTTAGAATTTGATACCATTTTAAATCCTGTTTCTAAAAGTAATGCTTTAGCACATGCAATTGCAGTAAATTATAGCAAAAAAACAGGTAAGAATATCGATTATACTGTAGTAGCTAGAAAGAACTTAAGTGATACAAAAGTTAGTGCTACATATCACTCTGTCACTACTAAGGATGAGCAATTAATGTCTTTAAGTGATGACGATGCTGAATATATTAAAGGAAAGAAAGTATTACTTGTAGATGATGTATATGGCGCTGGTGGAACTACAAATGCTTTAAAGAGCTTGTGTGAAAAAGCACAGGCTCAGATAGTTGGACATGCTTTAATTGCAGTAGAAAAAGGATCTATACTACCTGAAGGATTAATATACTTATTTGAGCTTCCTTTAGCAGAATAAAGCATATAAATTGAGTCTTATTGACAATACCCATTAGAATAATAATGGGTATTTTTATTATTTTTTAAAAAAAATGCAATTTTTTGCGATAAAAATGGATATTAATCTGTTTACTTAGTGAAAGGGCATATTGCAAAGCAGTGAAATTATGAGTGAAACAACAACAAATCAAGAAAAAACCGTAAACTCTAAATATTTAGATGAATGCATTTTTGCAATAGCCAAAAATGACCTTTCATACATGAACGAACTCTATATATACACTCATGTTCAGGTTTATTCATATGTCCTTTCAATTCTTAAGAATAAACATGATGCAGAAGATGTAACTCATGATACATATGTAACTGTTTACAATAATGCTCATTTGTACAAATCTAGAGGAAAACCACTTGCATGGCTGATCACCATAGCTAAGAATCTATCCTTAACTAAACTAAATGATAGAAATAGATTTGACAACAACGATATATCGCAATATCAAATAGCTGATGAAAAGGGTTTGTCTAGTGTGGATAGGGTTACACTTGAAACATGTCTAAATCACTTAAATGATGAAGAAAGGCAGGTTGTTGTTTTACACGCAATCTCCGGATTTAAACATCGGGAGATTGTTCAAATACTTGATATGTCCCTTTCGGGGGTGCTATCAAAGTATAACCGAGCGATGAAGAAATTAAAAACACAGTATGAGAAAGGAGAAATGATATGAACAATAAAGAGATTGAAAAAAATATAGTACAGGCATTTAGTAAAATTGACGATGGTAAACAACTTGAGAGTATCCTTTCTGATTGTGTTAAACAAGAAAGAAGGATGATAGTCATGGAAGAAAGAAATGAAAATAGATGGTTACCAAGAATTCTTACTTTAGCTACAGTGTTTATGCTTGTTGTGGGAATAATGTTTGGTACAAGACAGATGAATAGTTTTAATGAAATCGTTGCTGCAACTATTTCATTAGATGTCAATCCAAGTATTGATATTAAGATTAATAGAGAAGAAAAAGTTATTGATGTATTAGCTTTAAATAAAGATGCTCAAAAGATTGTTGGCGATATGGATTTTAAAGGAAGCAATCTTGATGTTACCGTTAATGCTTTAATTGGATCACTTGTTAGAAATGGTTATATTAACGATATTACTAATTCAATTCTAATCTCTGTAGAAGATAACGATGAATTAGCTGCTAAGAATCTAGAAACTAAGTTGATGGAAGAAATCTCAAACTTATTAAATAAAGGTTCTGTTTTATCACAACAAGTAAAAACAGATGAAGAAGTAAAAAAGATTTCTAATGATTATGGAATTACTTTAGGTAAAGCACAAATGATTAAAGAATTAGCTGATAGAAGTACTATTTATTCTTATGAAGATTTAGCTGGTCTAACAATCAATGAATTAAACCTATTAAGTAAGAATTTAGATGATTCTTCTTTACAAAGAAATGGTCAACCAAGTGATAAAGCTTATATCGGAGTTGATAAAGCTAAACAGATTGCGTTTGAAAATCTAGGTGTAGTTGAGGCAAATGTAAAAGGCTTAGATGTTGAATTAGATTTTGATAATAGAAGAATGGTATATGAAGTTGAATTTAGTGTAGATGGTGTTGAATATCAATATATTATTGATGCATTAGATGGAGAAATCATCTTCATTGATAGAGATAATATTAGAACTGATTCATCAAATCAAACAGTTCCTAACAATACTGGAACAAACACTAATACAAACACTAATAATAGTGGCACAGCTGCAACAGATTTAATAGGTGAAGCAAAGGCAAAACAAATCGCTTATAATCACGCAGGTGTAGCTGAATCATCAGTATCTAGCTATCATGTTAAAAGAGAATATGATGATGGCGTAGTTAAATATGAAATTGAATTCTACGTTGGAAATACAGAATATGATTATGATATAAATGCGAAGACTGGAACTATTATTAAATTCGAAAGTGAAGTTGATGATGATTATAGACCAGTAAGTGCAAATGCTTCTAGCCCTTCAAATTCACAAGCTAGTCAATCTTCTGGTGACACATATAAAGTTGAAAACGGTGTTGTATATGAATACGACGATGGTAGATGGGAAGCTGAAAACGATAAGAAGGTTGAAAATGGTGTTGTCTATGAGTATGATGATGGAAAATGGCAAGCAGATAAGAAAATTGAAGGAAACATCACATATGATTACGATGATGACACTGGAACTTGGGAAGCAGACGAAAAAGTAGAAAACGGTGTTAGATATGAATATGATGATGACACTGGAACTTGGGAAGTTGATGACGACGATTAATAGTCAGCAGAAAATATATATAGGCTAAGCAGCCATAAAAACTAGCGTTGATATTCTACGCTAGTTTTTATATGTATTTATGCTTCGTCGTATTCATATGATATTTGTAAGTTGTGATATTCATCCGCAACATCATCTAGTACACTAATAACTTTTAAGGAAAAATCATTCACATCATCCATATTAATTACTACTATTTCTGTATTATCTAATTCAGATAGACAATCATATAAAGCATCTAAGTTTTCTCCATAATAATCAGGAAAATTAAATAATTCTTTTAAGTACTCATGTTTATCTTTGTTTAATAAATCAATGTCTAAAATTATCTTGTCATCATAGTTTTCATTAACTTTATATTCTATTTCAAAATTGTGATAATCATTATAAACATCATTTATCACTCTCAATATAAACGATGCTTCATCATTTAATGCTTCATCATTATTTACTATTATTTTTGTATCTTCTAGTTTATGTAAATAAGAATATAATTCATCTAAACTATCACCATTAAAATCATTAAATAATTCATTCAAGTATTTGTATGTATCACTATTTAGTTTTTTTGTTTCTAATAATATTTCATTCATAATCAAGGTTCTCCATATAATAGTTCAAATGTATTGTAATGATCATCAGTATAATATATTAGACCATCATTAGAATAGACAATTCTTTTAGCATTTCTAGTGCCACCTTCATAGTCAATATCACATTCATAGTATTGTCTGCCTTTTTTCTTAGGAAGATTTCCTTCTCTATTTGTGAATTTATCTCCACCAATACTACAACCTTCACATACTTTTAACAAATTACCTTTAGATGCAACCCAACCCATATCTTTTGCCTTACTTTTAGATACATAATTCTCAGGAAGCTTATTATAGGTATGAATATATAGTGCTACATCTTCTTTAGATGTATAATGTCCATTTTCATCGATTTGAACTTCTACAACAGGACTATCAATTATAGGATCTTGTCTATTGGAAAATAGGGAATATGCAAAAAAACCCAAACCAATAAGTACAATCACTAATAAAATCTTAAACAATCTTTTCACATAATAATTATATTACATTTAAAAGTATATGTATTTTCTTCATAGTATAATGTATTTAATAGAGGTGAATTAGTTATGAATAAAATATTCAGTATAATATTTAATCATTTATGGGCAAATCAATTATTTAAGATATTAATTGAAGGCAATAATGCGATTTATGTTTGTTTGTTTTTGTTTGTTTTGATTATGATTGGTTATTTTGTTAAGTTGAAGAGGAATTAGTAGATGAAGGATTTAGAGATTTTAAAGATTATTGAAAAAGAAAAAGAAAGACAAAGAAACAATATTGAACTTATTGCATCTGAAAACTATTGTAGTGAAGATGTAAGAAATGCTGTAGGTAGTGTTTTAACAAATAAATACGCTGAAGGATATCCTAGTAAAAGATATTATGGTGGCTGTGAATATGTTGATGAATCAGAACAATTAGCAATCAACAGAGCTTGTGAGCTTTTTAATGCTGAACACGCTAATGTTCAACCACATTGTGGCTCTAGTGCTAATATGGCTGTTTATCGCTCTGTTTTAAAACAAGGTGATAAGATTTTAGGAATGTCTTTAGATGCGGGTGGGCATTTAACTCATGGTTATAAATTAAGCTTTTCTGGTAGTGATTATGAAGTATATACATATGGAGTCAATAAAGAAACAGAAATGATAGATTATGATGAAGTTGAAAAAATTGCTCTAGAAGTAAAACCAAAAATGATTATTGCAGGAGCTAGTGCTTATGCAAGGTTAATTGATTATAAAAGATTTAGACAAATAGCTGATAAAGTTGATGCATATTTAATGGTTGATATGGCTCATATTGCAGGATTAGTCGGTGCAAAACTTATTCCTAGCCCAGTAGAATATGCTGATTTTGTTACTACAACAACACATAAAACTTTAAGAGGACCAAGAGGTGGTTTGATTCTATGTAAGGGAAAGTATGCTAAACAGCTTGATAGAGCAGTTTTTCCAGGTATACAAGGAGGACCTTTGTGTCATGTGATTGCGGGTAAGGCAATTTGTTTTTATGAAGCTATGCAAACTGAATTTGTAGAATATCAAAAACAAGTTTTAAAAAATGCTAAGGTTTTAGCTAATACTTTAAAAGAAGAAGGATTTAAAATTGTCTCTGGTGATACCGACAATCACATGGTATTAGTTGATGTTAAAAATAGTGCTGGGATTACTGGGAAAATGTTAGAGAGTAGATTAGATGAAGTAAATATTACAGTTAATAAGAATTCTATTCCATTTGATATAGAAAAACCTGCTTATACTAGTGGTATTAGACTTGGCACTCCAGCTATGACCACTAGAGGTTTTAAAGAAGAAGAATTTGTTAAGGTAGCAAAATGGATATCAAGAATTGCTTATAATATCGATTGTGAAGAGACTAAAAATGAAGTCAAAGCAGAAGTTATGGAATTAATGAAGGGATTTTAAAATGAACGAAGTATTAAAGGCGTTAAAAGAAAGAAGAAGTATTAGAAAATTTAAAGATGATATGCCTTCAAGAAAAATGATTGATCAAATAATTGAAGCAGGCTTATATGCACCTAGTGGCAAAAATAAACAAGAAACAATCATAGTTTGTGTTACTAATAAAGATTTAAGAGAAAAGCTTGTTAAAGCAAATAGAGAAATTGGTAATTATCCTGAAGGTTCAGATCCTTTTTATGGAGCACCTGTTATTTTGATTGTTTTAAGTAAAAAGGCACAAGGTTTAAATTATATTTATGATGGTGCTCTTGTTATGGGTAACTTATTAAATGCAACACACGCTTTAGGTTTAGGTGGCATTTGGATTAATAGAGCTAAACAAGAATTTGATACTGATGAATTTAAACAAATCTTAAATGATTTAAATATTGAAGGCGAATATGAAGGAATAGGGCATTGTGCAATTGGCTATATAGATGGAAAAAACCCAGAGCTATTAGCGAGAAAAGAAAATAGAGTATATTACATAGATTAAAGGGATGTATGGACACCCCTTTAATTAAATATTTTTCCTGGATTTAAGATATTTTTTGGATCAAATACTTTTTTAATACCTTTCATCATTTCAATTTGTCTATCTCCTAATTGTTTGTGAAGATATTTCTTTTTGGCATAACCTATACCGTGTTCACCAGATACTTGACCACCATATTCTCTAGCTTTTGCATATAGTAATTCAAAAGCTTCGTTCAGTTTTCTTTCCCATGTTCGTTTATCCATACCATCTTTGCAGATATATATGTGTAAATTTCCATCTCCAGCATGTCCAAAAGAAGGAATACGAATATCTACTTTCTTAGATACTTCATGAGTATATAGTATAAAGTCTGCTATTTTGTCTTTTGGTACAACTACATCACATTCATCCATTTCATCTGTTGAAGCACTAATTGCTTCTAGGAAAGCACCTCTTGCAGACCAAACAGATTTCTTTCTTTCATCAGTATCTATGAAATAGCCATCTATTGCTCCTAAGGAAATACATAAATCTGCTACAGTAGTGTATTCTTGTTCAATCTGAGTTTTATTATTGCCATCAAATGTTAATAATATATAAGCTTCATAATTTGTATCTGGGAATTTTTTACCTAGAAAATCTTGTGCAGATAGTATAGTATCTAAGGACATAAATTCTATTGCAGTTAAAGATGCTTTAGATTTAATAATTTCAGGAACTGCTGAAATAGCTGACTTAATATCTTTAAATGGCAACAACATTGATACAGATTCACTAGGAAGAGGAATTAATTTTAAAATTGCCTCAGTAACAATACATAATGTTCCTTCAGAACCTATGATTAAATCTTTAAAATCATATCCACTAGAATTCTTTACAATTTTGCCACCAAATTTTTCAATTGTGCCATCAGGTAAAACAACAGTTAGACCTCTCACATAATCTCTAGTGACACCATATTTAACAGCTCTCATTCCTCCAGCATTTGTTGAGATGTTTCCACCTATAGTAGCAGATTTTTCTCCTGGATCAGGTGGATACATAAAGTTATTTGCTTCTACATATTCTTGTAGTTGCATTAATAAAACCCCAGGTTCAACGGTAACAGTTAGGTTATTTTCATCCAATTCTAAGATACGATTCATCATCTTAGTACAAATCATAATGCCACCTTCTATTGCTACAGCGGCACCAACTAAATCTGTACCACTTCCTCTAGGAACTACAGGAATGTTGTTATCATATGCATACTTCATTATTTTAGAAACTTCCAAAGTACTTAATACAAATATCAATACTTCAGGATATGATTCAATACCTCCAAGTTCATCATGAGCATAATCATGAGAAATATCATCTTTAATTATGATTCTATCTTCAGGAATAAATGATTTTAAATATTCTATGTCTTTGTTATCAATCTTTTTATACATATGTTTCATCCTCTTTAATTCTTTTAATAAGTTTAGGTACGACATCATATAAATCTGCGACTATTCCATAATTAGCAACATCAAATATTTGAGCATTAGGATCATTATTTATCGCTATAATTAAATCTGCATTTCTCATACCAGAAGTAAACTGTATAGCTCCTGATATACCAATAGTAATTATTAATTTAGGTTTAACAGTTTTTCCAGATAGACCTATTTGATGTTTTGAATCGAAGAATCCTTCTTCTACCATTGGCCTAGAACAGGCAATCGTTGCATTTAATAATGACGCTAACTCTTCAATCATTGTTATATCATTTTTATTTTTTAAACCTCTTCCAATTGCAATAATAATATCTGCCTCAGATATATCTAATTGTTTAGGTTTTTCTTCAACACTAATGATTGTCACATCTGATTTTAGCCACTTCTTATCTATATCAATTTTTTCAATACTTCCTGTAGGATTATCGACCTTTTTAGGCATATCAAATACTTTATATCTTACTGTCGCAAACTGTGGGCGATGATTTGGATTTATTATTTGAGCCATGATATTACCACCAAAAGCAGGTCTTATTTGAACTAAATCGGTGTTTTCTTTCATTTCTAATTTTGTACAATCGGCAGTTAAACCTGTATGAAATCTTGCTGCAACTCTAGGAGCTAAGGCTCTACCTATATTTGTGGCACCAACTAGAATACTAGAAGGTTTATTTTTATTAATGAAGTCTTCAAAACAATTTGTATATCTTTGCATATCAAAATCTTTTAATAACTCATCTTCATAAACAAAGACCTTATCAACACCATATTCTAATAATTGTTTAGATGCCTCATCAGTATCATGACCAATTAATAATGCATATACAGGATGATTAATAACTTTGGCTAGCTGCTTTGCCTTGCCAATAAGTTCAAAAGTTACATTATGAATACTTCCAAATTCATAATCAACATAAACACATATGCCTTTATATTCATCTTTATTAATTGTTTCAACTTTATCTTCTTCAAATGTAATAGCGCCAGTTGGGCCTTGTCTGACACACATCTTGCACATCTTACAAGCAGCATTAATCTCCAATTTAAAGTTATTGTAAGATATAGCTTTAAAAGGGCATAGATTTACTAATACATTTGCGACATCATTATTTATTAGTTCATGATTAATTTTTAATCCCATAAAGCCCTCCTATATAAATCTATGCTTTCTTAAAAGCTCAAATGTTTTATTTGCTAAAAGATCACTATCACCATCAAATATTTCTTTTTCTTTTGTTTTATCAGGTTCAAATATTCTTTCTACATTAGTAGGAGAACCTTTTAAACCATAATGATTTTCATCTTTATCTTCAACATCTTCAAAAGTAATCGTTCTAATTAATTCTTTACAATCATTAAATTCTTTCTTTCTTTTATATGAAGGAAGTCTAGGAGTGTTAATATCTTCATCTGCACATAGTAAACAAGGCATTGTAATATCAGCAACAATAACTTTATTTTCTAAATTAGATGTATAACGAAGCTTATTATCAATTAATTCTACATTATGAATATTAGCGCTATGAGGAATATTTAAGTGTTCCGCAAGTTCGCTACCAACTTGTGCAGTATCTCCATCTGTAGTTTGTTTACCAGTTAAGATTAAATCATAATCACCCATGGTTTTAATACCACTACATAAAGTATATGAAGTAGCTAATACATCTGCACCACCAAACTTACGATCTGAAATGATAACTCCTGAATCTGCACCCATATAGATAGCTTCTTTAATAACTTCATTGGCACTAGGTGGTCCCATAGTTACTACTTTTAAAGTTCCACCATTTTTTTCAATGAGTTTTAAACCTAGTTCTAACGCGAAAAGATCATTAGGATTCATTTTAGATGCAACACCATCTCTAATTAACGTTCCTGTTTCAGGATCTACATTGACATTATTTGTACCAGGAACTTGTTTAATACATACAATGATATTCATATTAAGCCTGTCTCCTTAATCTACCATTTTAATATTAACACTAAAAAACTTGTGAATGTAATAACTTATTAAATGATTTGTTATAATAATAAAAAAAGAGGTATAAACAATGGGCGTAAGATATTCTAAATCAATTAAAATAGGTAATTTTTTAAGATTAAACATCTCTAAAAATGGTATTAGTGCAACACTAGGTAAAAAGGGTGCATCTATCAATATTGGTGGCAAAGGTGCATATTTAAACTTGAGTCCTTCTGCAGTTGGTATAAAAGGAACTGGTGTTTCTTATCGTACTAAGATTGCAGGTGGCAAAAAGTCTAGTAAAAAAACTAGTAAGAAACAAGAAAATGAGACATTAATTGAACAAACATCAAGTTCATCTTCATTAAAGAAAACTGAAAAAACAAAAGTAGAAACTAATGTAAACGAAAGTGTAATTGAAGAATACAATAACAATTTAGAAGCTGAAATCAATATTCATAAATATACAGATAATGTAATGTCAAAAGAAGAATACAATTCTTTTGTGGATAGCTTAGAATCTGAAGCAGGTAAAGAAATATATCAAATGTCTATTGATGGCGATGAAGATACTATTGAGAATCTAATTGCTACATTTATGAATAATTTAGAGCTTGCATATGATGCAAGAGTTAATTATGAATTAGAAGACAATATTTTATATGTTGATTTAGATTTACCTGAAATTGAAAACTTAAAGAATGAATATCCTGTCATTGTAAAAAATAATCTTACTTTTAAAAAGAAAACAAATACTGCTTTAAAAGAAGAATATGCAAGATTAGTTATGAGTTTAGGTGTGTTTTTAGCAGCTAATTTCTTTAATATATCTTCATTTATTGATGAAATAGTTATGTCTGGTTTTACTACAACTAGAGATAATAATGGTGACTTAACTGATCAATATTTATATTCAGTTAAATTTACTAGAGATATTTTTGAAGAAACAGATTTAGCTAATCTAGAAGATTTATATGAATTTATTCTTAGATTCTCTAATAGAATTAACTTCTCTAACAACAACTTTAAACCAATCAAACCTTATGAAATGGAATCAGTTATGAATAATAATGTATTAATTGAAGATGCGGTATTGGGTTTAAGAGAATTAGGATATAAAGTTAGTGATATTAATCAAATACTTCCTAAATTAACTGAGAATAAATATGATAGTTCTTCGCAATACTTAAAAGAAGGTTTAAGATTATTAAAAGAATTAAATTAAAAATGAAGCTTAGCTTCATTTTTAAATAACTCTATTTTCTTTTAAATCATTTCCTTTTGCAAAATTAGCTGCATTTTCCATAGTGGTTATGGCTATTGCTTGCATTGCTTCTCTTGTGAAGAAAGCTTGATGGCTTGTAAGGACAAGTTGTGGAAATATTTGTAGTCTTGCAGTGATTGAATGAGCTAATGGCTCATCTGATCTATCAGCATAAACATTTTCATCTTCACCTTCATAAACATCTAAAGCCACAGCTTGAAACTTACCAGCTTTTAAAGCGCTTATTAGTGCTTCAACATCTATTAGTGGACCTCTAGCGGTATTCACTAACATCACATTATCTTTCATTTTATTTATTGCTGCTTCATCGATAATATGATAAGTACCATTATCTCCCATAATTAATGGTACATGTAAAGATATTAAATCAGACTTAGATAATAATTCATCTTTTGAGACATATTGAAGTAAACCTTCTTCTTGTAAAGAAGAGTTAGGGTAAGGATCCCAAGCTATTACATTCATACCATAACCTTTTGCAATTCTTGCGAAAGATTCACCAATCTTACCTGTACCCATAACACCACATATTTTATTATGTAGATCAACACCTAATAAACCAGATAATGCGAAATTATTATCTCTAACTTTTCTATCAGCTCTATGTAATCTTCTATTAGCTTCTTGAATTATAGCCATTGCATGTTCGGCAACCGCATAAGGAGAATATGCAGGTACTCTTGCGACTGTAATACCATATTTATTACAAGTCTCTAAATCTACATTATTATAACCAGCACATCTTAATAGAATTAGTTTAATACCTTCATTATGTAGTTCTTCTATAACTTTACTTGAAGCATCATCATTCACAAAGATACAAATCGCATCATGATTTCTAGATAGGGTTACTGTCTCTAGAGTTAATCTTGATTCTAGAAATGTAATTTCACAATTATATGTACATGAACCACTATCTTCAATTAGCTTTGTAAAAAACATGCGATCATAATCTTTGGTATTATAAAACGCTATTCTTAATTTAGAACCAATGTTTTCTTCTAAACAATCATTATCTAGTATCTCTTTAATAGCTAAAGCATCTTTTTCTTCATCAATACCTTCAACTATAACTTCAATAAGATCACCTTTTTTAGCTTTTAAAGCTAGTATTTGTAATACATCACTTCCATTTGCAACCTTATCATTACATTTAAGAGTTACAATGCTTTTTAAATTGACACATTTTTGGCCAATAATCGCAGCCACTCTGGCATGTATACCAATAGGATTTTCCACAATAAATTTAAACTGTTTCATAAGTATACCTCCTACCTCATTATAGGTTAATATTTAACTTTAGTGTTGTGGGACTATTTTGGGACTATATTAGGACTAAAACTAAAAGAATTTTTGAAATAATAAAAATATGAAGTATCTGTTTTCTTTTATCATCGGTTCTATCTTAGGTAGTTTTCTTTTATGTATGTGCACAAGTAAAAATATCTTTAGTAGAAGTAAATGTGATCATTGCGATCATGTATTAAAGATATATGATTTAATACCAGTACTTTCTTATCTAATGCTAAAAGGTAGATGTAGGTATTGTAAAAATAAACTAGATAGGACATATTTATTATCTGAATTAATAATGTCATTATTATCTGTTTTATTAGTATCTAAATATGATTTAAGTATTAATTATCTAGTATCTTTATCATTTGTATCGATATTATTTTGTATATGTATTATAGATATTAAAACTTATACCATTCCTTTAATATTAAATATCTTAATAGTTATTATAAGGATATTTCTATATGACATAAGTTTCCATGATGTATTAATCGCAAGTATTTCTAGTGGCTATGTATTATTAATTAGTATTATCCTATCTTATATAAATAAAACTGAAATGATGGGCTTAGGAGATATTAAATTATTGTTTTCTTTGGGACTATACTATAATCTTATAACTAATATCATATGTATCTTAATAGCTAGCTTTTCAGCATTAATATATAGCTTATTTAAAAAAGATAAAAAGATAATAGCCTTTGGACCTTTTATATGTATATCATATTTGATTATGATTGTTTTTAGACGAAACTAATAAGTCATAATCATAAAAGTATTCTATAATATATTTGATGTATGATATTACGATTATAGGAGCAGGTATTACAGGATCATTAATTGCATATTATTTAAGTGAATATGATTTTAATGTTTTAGTATTAGAAAAAGAAAATGATGTTGCCAATGGCGCAACAGGTGTCAATAGTGCTATGGTTCATTCTGGACATGATCCAAAACCTGGAACATTAAAATGTAAATATAATTTGTTAGGAAACGCTATGTATCCTAAACTTTGTGAAGATTTAAAAGTTTCATATAAAGCTTTAGGTGCTTTTGTTGCGGCAACATCCTTAGAAGAAGAAAAAAAATTAGACGAACTTGTAAAACAATGTATTGATCGAAATGTACCATACGAATTATTAAGTGGCGATGAAGCAAAGAAGTTAGAACCTAATTTAGCTGATGATGTAAGTAAGGTTTTATCACTTCCTAGTACTGGTATTGTTACACCATGGGAAGTTACTATTGCTGCTTTAGAAGAAGCGATGTTGAATGGTGTTAATTTAAAGTTAAATTATGAAGTTAAAAGTATTGAAAAGAAAGATGATTATTTTTTAATAAATGATGATATAAAAACTAAAATTATTGTTAATTGTGCTGGTGTACATTGTGATGATATTACGAATTTATTAAGAGTATCACCATATAAAACTGAAGCAAGAAAAGGCGAATACTTTGTCTTAGATCATTTAAATGATACTTTTGTATCTAGAGTCATATATCCTGTACCTACCATTAAAGGCAAGGGTGTTTTAGCAGTGCCTACAATACATGGAAATGTCTTATTAGGACCTAATTCAGACTATATTGAAGATAAAGATGATGCATCTACTAATAAAGGTTTGGATTTTATTAAAAAAGAAATAAACAAGACTGTTAAGAATATACCATTTAATAAAATGATTCATACTTTTGCAGGATTAAGACCTCATATAGATTTAAATGATTTCTATATTCAAGAAGATGATGAGATAAAGAATTTTATCCATGTGGCAGGTATTGAATCTCCTGGTATATCAGCTGCACCTGCAATAGCAAAGGATGTAGTTGAAAAGATAATATTAAATAAAATTGATTATAAGAAGAAAGATAATTATGTTCATAGAGAAGCTTTTATAAGGATGGATGAAATCTCTGATGATAAAAAGGATGAGTTAATTAAGAATAATCCAGATTTTGGTAAGATAATATGTCGTTGCGAAAAAATATCTAAAGGACAGATTATTGATGTCATTAATAGAAAATGTGGTGCAACAACTATAAAAGGTGTAAAGCTTAGATGTAGACCTGGCATGGGAAGATGTCAGGGTGGCTTTTGTGAACCAGAAGTATTAAATTTTTTAGCTCAACAACTAAATAAAGATGTAAGTGAAATAGAATTAAACGTAAAAGATTCTAAGATTTTATTAGCTAAAGCAAAGGAGGACCTATAATGGATAAATATGAATTAATCATTATAGGTGGTGGATCTGCTGGTATCGCAGCTGCTTTAGGTGCCTATGAAAATGGTTTAAAAAAGATCTTGGTTATTGAAAGAGATAGTGAATATGGTGGTATCTTACAACAATGTATTCATAATGGTTTTGGTTTACAAACATTTAATGAAGAATTATCAGGTCCTTCATATGCACAAAAATATTATGATTTGATTAAAGATAAAAAAGAAATAGAGTTTTTATATAATGCTGCAGTCATAAAAATAGATAATAAAGTTATATCTGTACAATGTGAAAAAGGATTATTAAAATATGAAACTCAAGCAATCATTTTAGCTACTGGATGTAGGGAAAGACCTGCAGGAGCGATTGGTTTAAAGGGTGATAGATGTTCGGGTGTCTATACTGCAGGTACTGCTCAGAAATACCTTAATAAACAAGGTTATTTAGTTGGCAAGAAAGTATTTATCTTAGGTTCTGGCGATATTGGTTTGATTATGGCTAGAAGAATGTCTTTAGAAGGAGCTAAAGTAATAGGTGTAGCTGAAATTCAACCATATTCAAATGGTTTAGCTAGAAATATTAAACAATGTCTAGAAGATTTTAATATTCCTTTATACTTATCTCATACAGTTGAATCAATACATGGAAAGAAAAGACTTGAATATATAACTTTAATTGAAGTTGATGATAAACTTCAAAAGATTGAAGGTAGTGAAAAAAAGATTGAATGTGATTGTTTATTGTTGTCGATAGGATTAATACCTGAAAATACTTTGATTGAAGAATTAGGTGTAAAGATAGATCCTCGCACAAAAGCAGCTATTGTTGATGATAACTACATGAGTTCTATAGAAGGAATATTTGTTTGTGGTAATAGTCTACATGTTCATGATCTAGTTGATTATGTATCTTTAGAATCAAGAAAAGCAGGTAAAGCTGCAGCTAATTATGTTTTGAATGGATTAGATAATTCTAATTTAATAGAAAACAAAGTTAGTAATGGTGTATCTTATATTGTTCCTCAACACTTTCATTTAAAATCAGATATTGAATTTATGTTTAGAGTCAATAAAATCTATAAACAATCTTATATTCATGTATATGGAAATGGAATAGATAAGAAAATAAAAAGATTAGGTATTGTACCTAGTGAGATGCAAAAGGTATTATTAAAAAAAGAAGAATTAGAAAAGCTTCAAGGTGAACTTAATTGGGAGATTATCGAATGAATTTAATATGTATTAATTGTCCAAAAGGATGTCATTTAACTGTAGAAAAAATTAATGATGAAGTCATAGTTAAAGGCAATGAGTGCAAAAGAGGAGAAATCTATGGAGTTAATGAATTAATTAATCCTTTAAGAACTTTAACTACTACTTTACAAATTGACTCAAAAGATTACAGTAGACTTCCAGTTATTTCTAGTGCACCTTTACCTAAAGATAGGTTAATGGATGTAATGAAACAATTAAAGAATGTGAAGGTTAGCGCTCCAATACATATAAATGATGTCGTAGTTAAGAATATTCTAGATTTAAATGTAGATATTATAGCTTCAAAAAGTATTGAAAGATGAAAAGAATTATCAGTAGTATTCTTTTAATGATTATTTTATGTGGATGTGAATTAACTAGAGATAGTTATTATACTTTTTATTTTGATGATTATAGTATCTGTGTTGGCTATGACAATATGGAATATATGAGATTAGTGTTTACTGATAATTTAGTTAATACTATTAAGAAAAATGAAACAATTAAAGATGTAGATGTTTATTTTTGGAATAAATATTTTTCTAGTATAGATGTAAGAAATTATTATGAAAGAAGCATTGATTCAAATAATGCCATAGTAAGTAAAATGGATTTGTATTTAGAAAATTTAGGAAATAGAGTTTATAGAATAGATGATAAGGTATTAAGCGAAAGTATCGATGAGAATTGTAAATTGTTTAATGGAAAACTAATTCAGACAAATACTAAAGCTTGTGTTTTTGGCAAAAGAGTAAATAGTCAAAATAATGTAGTTATATTATATGGTGATTATCTAGATTTAAATCAAGATAGATTACATAGGATTGAAATATATGTTGAATGATGCAAAAAGAATATGTTTAAACGCAATTGATTCGTGTCTTCCAGAAAAAGCGGTACTTGATGCTTTAAAAACTTTTAATATTGAAAAAGATGTTTATTTATTAGCGGTAGGTAAAGCTGCATATAAGATGGCTAAAGCCGCTAGTGAAGTATTAAACATTAAAAAAGGATATGTGATTAGTAAATATGGGCATATTCAAGGAAAACTAAATAATATAGAGTGTTTTGAAGCAGGACATCCTATATTAGATGAAAACAGTATTAGATATTCTAAATTGGTAGTAGATGAGTTTTCTAATTTGAAAGATGATGATGTAGTAGTGTTTTTACTTTCTGGTGGAGCAAGCTCTTTATTTGAACTACCTATAGTAGAATTAAATGTTTTACAAAATATAAATAATCAAATGCTTAAAAAAGGATTAGATATTCATGAAATAAATACGATAAGAAAAAGATTATCTAAAACAAAAGGAGGCAGATTCGCAAATATTTGTGAGCCTGCAAGAATATATTCAATCATTTTATCTGATGTTTTAGATGATAGGTTAGATATGATAGGTTCTGGTCCAACAGCAACAGATTATACAAGTATTGACGATGCTTTAAAGATAATAGATAAATACCAATTAAATATTGATGATGACATTATTGAGTTAATGAAGAATAATTCAAATTTTGAAGTTACAAATTGTGAGAATACAATTATAGGTTCTGTAAAGATACTTTGTGAAAACGCAAAGAAGGAAGCTGAAAAGTTAGGATATAAAACATATGTGATATCTGACCAAATAAATATGAATTGTATAGATGCAGGTAATTTGTTATTTAAGGAAATTAAGAAACATATAAATGATAATGAAGATGTTGCAGTTATAATGGCTGGAGAAACCACTGTAAATGTAAAAGGTGATGGATTAGGCGGAAGAAACCAAGAGTTAGTATTCTCACAAATTGAAAATATTAAAGGTTTAGATAATGTTTTAATAATGTCCTTAGGTTCAGATGGCACTGATGGGCCAACAGATGCTGCAGGAGCATATATCGATGGATCTTCTTATCAAAAACTATTAGATAAAAATATTAATTATAAAGAAGTATTAAACAATAATGATACATATCATGGATTAGATGCAATTGATTCCTTAATTAAAACAGGTCCAACAGGAACAAACGTGAATGATATTACTATTGCTTTGATTAAGAGTAGATAGTATTTGAATAAAATAGTAAATTATTGAAGTGTTAATCTTCAATTATAAATGAAATGATAATGATAAATTGCCAATATATGAAGTATTTTTCTAAATCCTTTATTTATTGGTCTTTTAAGTTAAAATATATCATTTGTGACATTTTCTGGAAACTTAAGAATTTACAATTATAAAGGAAACATAATTAATCAATGAAAATGAAAGCACAACCAGAAACTGACTGTGTTTTGCACAATTAAGATTTTTGTGATTATGGAGTTTAGAAGGCTCTAAAAGCAGCAGCTTTAACATAAAATGCTTTAAAGTCCACACGTTATCTCAAATTACCTTAAAAAAACACATCCGTTAAGATGTGCAATTGTTTATATTTGTAGCAAGTTGCTACAAATTATTGAAATGTTCTGATTGTTTTCTACAATCAATATTTATATATTCTTCCCAATATCTTTTAAGATCATAATGGGCATCGATGAAGTCTATCAGGACTTCACATGTTTATTATTAAATGTTTATTACCACTTTTTTTCATTGTCATGGCCACATTCTGTACAAACCTTATAACGACCATAACTAAAGACCTCTTCTTTTCCTAATTCTCCACCACAATATTTACAAATATCATGTTTATAGTTGTATTCATCCCAACTATCATACCATGTAGAAGAAAAATGGCATCCAATATCATGTCCATCAGGTGCTACAGCTTTTGCACCAAACCAACATCCTCCACCTGCAACTTCTTTTAATTCATCATTACTAATTGCTTGATTTTTGATTTCATCTTTATTTGCCATAATCATTACTTCCTCTTATAGGTTTATATGTCATTGCATAAATTAATGGCAATACAATCATTATTTGTGTTTCCTTTTACTTAATTATATACGAGAAAGACAGCCTAGGTGGCAATGAAACAAATACTTTATAAACATCTTTGTAATATAGAAATAGTATATAGAACCATAGAGTGGGGGACTTAGGTCCTCCTTTTTTGTTACCTAAATAATTAAAGATTAACAGATAGTTTTCTTAAGGAAACTTTTTTTGTTGACAATATATAATACAGATAATACAATTAATACAGATAATACAGATTGGAGGTAGTAGATGTTCTTAATCAACTTACAAGGTAAAGAATCGATTTATGAACAAATTAAATCTCAAATAGAGAAGTTTATTGTTGGTGGAATACTAAAACCTAACGATAAATTACCATCTGTTAGAGCTTTGGCTGAAGATTTGGGCATAAATCCCAATACTGTTATGAAGGCTTATCAAGAACTAGAGAAAAATGGATATATCTATACTGTTAATAAAAAAGGTGTGTTTGTTAGTAAGGATTTAGATCTTAAAAAGTCTCATAATAAGCAAGATGCACTAAACATGCTAAATGTTTTAAAAGACGAAGGATTTACTAAACAAGACTTACTAAAAGTCTTAGATGAAGTATATGAGGAGGAATCATGTTAAAGATTGATGGATTAAGTAAAAGCTTTAGCGATAAAGATGTTTTAAAAGAATTATCACTTAATATTAATGAGGGCTCTATATTTGGCTTAGTTGGTATTAATGGTTCAGGTAAATCAACACTTCTTAGATGTATTGCAGGAATATATGAATGTGATAAGGGCAGTGTTTTATTTAATGATGAAAATACATATTTAAATGAAAACATTAGAAAAGACATATTTTTTGTTAATGATGATCCATATTATCCTATGGCTTCAAATATTAAAACATTAAAAGAGTTTTACAGTTCATATTATCAAATAGATGAGCAAGCTTATAGAAAATATTTAGAATTATTTCACTTAGATGAAAATAAAACTATTAATAGTTTTTCTAAGGGTATGAAAAGACAAACTTTACTATTATTTGCTTTAGCTATTAAACCAAAACTACTACTTTTAGATGAAGCTTTTGATGGTTTAGATCCAATAGTTAGATTTAATTTAAAGAAATCTCTATATGATTTTATAGAAGAAAACAATTCTATAATCATCATCTCTTCTCATAACTTAAAAGAATTAGAAGATATATGCGATTCATATGGAATTCTAGAAAATGGAAGAATATCAACTTATGGTGATTTATTAGAATCAAAAGCAAATATAAATAAATATCAATTAGCTTTTAAAGAAGAAATAGATGAATCATTATTTAATCAATTTGATATTTTATATCAAAGTAAAGAAGGTTCTGTATATTCTTTAGTGATAAAAGGAGATAAAGATGAAATATGTGAAAAACTTAATGCTTTAAATCCTATTATCTTAGATACTTTACAAGTTAATTTTGAAGAATTGTTTATTTATGAACATGAAGGAGGTAAACAATAATGTTTAGTATTGAATATTTTAAGTACTTGATTAAATCTAAAAGATATTTAATCTTATTAATTGGGTTAGTAACTCTATTAAACATTGTGGGCTCTAATAGTTCAGATGGTGTTTATATACAAAGCTTATTATCTGCAACATTATGCTATTTACTTCCGGTTTATATCTTTTATTATGTCCATGATAAAAAAGCTGTAGATACTTTCTTTTCAATTCCAGTATCTAGAAAAGCAATGCTTATTAGTGGCGTAGTATTCATCATTGGTCTAATATACATACCTTTATCAATTACAATAATTGCCCATTCTATAGGTAAAGTAGTTTTAATAAGTGATGTGTTATTATTCCTTATTAAAGTCTTATTAGCTATAAGTAGTGTAGTGGTGTTTGTTAGTGCAATATATTTATTAGCAAACAATGCGATAGATGGCATTATAATGCTTGGAGCATATAGCTTTTTACCTATTATGGCAGCAATCGTAGTAGATAGTTTTCTTAGAGTATATACATGTGGCCCTGTTGACTTTAATTTACATTACTTAGGTTATTTATCACCGGTATTTATGGCAGGAGATATTATTGTGTCAAATATATCTAATGTTGGTCAATTATTGAATTCTAGTATTGGTTTATTAGTATATTTAATAATATTCTCTATATCTTTATATTTGAGTTATACAAATAGAAAAGTAGAACGTGCAAATACTATTTCTAACAATCTATTTACTTATCCATTTATCATTACGATTTATTTGTTCTTGGTATTGGTACTAATATCTTCATCTGGAATGTATACAAATATCTTTGAACAACTTAAAGATAATTTCATAATGTATCTAGTATTATTTGCAATATTTATTTCTGCAAACTTTATATATAAACGTAAACTACATTTTACTATAGTATTACCTATACTATATGTTGTGGCTATACTATTTTCATTAATGTTTGCGATGTATGCAAGAAATACTAGAGGATTTGGATTATCAGATGCATATATAAAAGATAATAGAAACACTTTCTATCAAATGAATTCTTGGCAAAACGCTCCAAATATAGATAAGGATATTAAAGATTTATTGTTTGAACAAAGCAAGAAAAACAGTGAATATGTCAGTATAAACGTAAGAGCAGGTGATGCTGACTTAAAGTTTCCAATATCTTCTGAAGCTGTAAATATTTTAGAGAAATTTAGACAAGAATCGATTGATTGGTATTATAGCGATAATTATAAATCTTATGATTATAACAACAATCTTTATGTAATATCTAAGGAAAACAATAACACTAAACATTATTCATACTACTTAAATAGTAAGTACACTTTAAAAGATCTATTAGATTTTGTAGATAGTGGTTTAGAAGTTACATTAAGTAACGAATATGGCGAATACAAACTTCTTAAAGATGGAAGCCTAGAAGTGTTATATGAATATGAATAATGGTATATAATTTTATTGGTACTAAAGGAGTATTTAAAAATGAGTGATAATAAAGACTTTTTAAATCAATTTTCAAACCAAGGGAAACCAGCGAGCTTTCAAGAAGAAGAAAGAATTCCTGTGACTAAACAAAGAAAACCTTTAAATGTTAAATTACTTATAGGTTTATTAATAGCTGCAATCGTATTAGGAATACTAGCATACTTCCTATTCTTTGCGCCTAAAATAGAAGTTCCTAATTTTGTAGGCAAAACAAAAAATGATGTTGCAGCATGGACTAAGCAACAAGGTATTGAACAATCAGGTATCTTATTTGATGAAAGATATGATTTTGATACTGATGAAGGAATTATTATTTCTCAAAGCATTCCCGAAGGAAAGAAAGTTAAAAATAATGTAAAGATGGATTTTGTGATTTCTTTAGGAGCTGATCCTGAAGAAAAAATAAAAGTTCCAGATATCAAAAACATGAATAAAGATGAAATTCAGAATTGGGTTTCACAAAATAAGTTAGCTAAAACTAGAGTGATGACTGCATATAATGATGAAGTTGAAGAAAATGAAGTAATTGATTATTCATTTTCAGGATGTGAAGAGGATACTTTTACTAGAGGATGCTCATTAAGAATTAATATTTCTAAAGGTTCTGCACCTGCAGGAAAGGTAACGGTAGAAGATTTCGTTAAAAAGATGTATGAATCTGCAGAAGCATGGGCAAAAACTAAAAAAGTTAATTTAGTTAAAGTTGAGCAATATTCTTCAACAGTAGAAAAAGGATATATTATATCTCAATCGGTTGAGTCTGGTAAAACATTAGATGAAGGTGCAGACTTTGTAGTAACAGTATCTTTAGGTAAGGCTGTTACAATGCCTAATATGTATGAATGGACTGAAAGTCAAATAAGAGCATGGTGTTCTAAAAATGGTGTAATACTAAATAATGTAGAAGAAAGATATGATCCAGAAGCAAAAGGAGAGTGTATCGGGCAAAGTATAAAAGCAGGTACTTTAGTAAAAGAAGGTGAATATCTAGATGTGGTTATTTCGTTAGATGATGCAAATGTTGCAGAGTTTATTGAAAGCCATGGCGGAAAAGTTGAAGAGACTACAGTATTTGAACTTGAACAATGGAAAAAGGAAAAGAATAGTAAAGGTGCCAATCTTAATATTGTAATAAAAGAATATAAACCTTCTGACTCAGTTCCATTAGACCATATTATTTCAATGACAACAAAAACTCATAACTCAGACACTATTGAAGTAGTGGTTTCTGAAGGTAGAAACATTATGCTAATACAAAAATGGAATAATGTAAAAACAGAAGAGGAAGCAAGAGATGTTTGTGATAAAAATGGAGTATCGTGTGAATTCATTTATGAAAAATCTGAAGGCGATTGTAATGGAACTGTTAAAAATATAGAAGGAATAAAGGGAAACGAAAAGATAAAAATCGAACCTGGAAGCTATATTTCGCAAAAGGTAGTTGTAAGAATTACGATTGTAGATAATGGAAAATATGTAGAAAAGGACTCCCAAGGTAATCCATGCATAATACCTGAAGCAAGTAATAATAGTGACTCTAGTGAAACTGGTTCATCTTCAGAATCACAGAGTGATCAAAATAATTAAGGAGGTTGAAGATGAACTTTATTAATAGAGCTTTTAAAAACGTTACTAGAAGAATGTCTAAAACAGTATTGCTGTTACTTACATTCTTTCTAATTGGTAATCTAGTAATAATTGGTTTAGGTGTATCTAATGCATCTAAAAGTGCTAAAGTATTAACTCGTCAAAAGATGAGAGCTGTTGTTACTTATGCATTAGATCACAATAAAATAAACCAATATATTCAAGAAATAACTGATGAGGATGAATTAAATAAATTTTATGAGAATTATCCTCGTATTAAATTAGCTGATGTTCAAGAATTATTAAAAGATGAAAGAGTTAAAACAGCTAATGCTTTATCTTCTGCTACACTATATACCCCTAGTGACAATAGTATTGATTTTGTGCATTTAAATAATAGGGTAGAAGAAAATATGAATGAAGGTAATGGTCAATCTTGTTGGTTTGATGAAAATGGTAATCAACAATGTGAAACATATAGAGAACCAACGTTTTTTGTTAAAGCTAATATGTTTCCTAATATGATTGAATTTGAAGATGGTGATTATCAATTAACTAATGGTAGATTTTATTCTCAAGATGAAATCAATAATGGTAGTCCAGTAGTCATTGTTTCAGAAAATTTTGCTTCTACAAACGGAATAGGCGTTGGTGACAATATAACTATAGCAACAAATTATCTAGCATCTTATATGAAGGAAATTGGCGTTACACAAGAAGACTTAGAAACTTCATTTGAAGTTATTGGTATCTTCTCTCACAACAAGCCAATTACTCCTGATGCTTCAAACTATGACTATACATGGCCATATGAAAATCCAGATAATATGTTCTTTATGCCTTCAACATCTTTATATGCTGCACAACTTGAGTTCTCAAGAAAGCAATGGGACTATTATGCTCAACAATTTCCTGAAGAAGAATTCTACCAAAACGAGGCAAATAGACCTTCTTTAGAAAACATGGAAAATAATATGTATATTGAGAATGTTACATTACTATTAAATGATCCATTAGAAGTTGAACAATTTGTATTAGATAATCAAAATTCAATATCACAATTTACTAGCTTAGATGCAAATAACGATGAATTTAATAAACTCGCAAAACCATTAGATACCTTAAGCATGTATGCTAATTTCATAGTTTGGTTAGTTGTAATCAATGCAATAGTTATTATTACTTTAGTAACTGCTTTAACTTTAAAAACTAGAGAGTATGAAATAGGCGTTCTATTATCGGTAGGTGCTAGTAAGATGAAAGTTATTGGTCAATTCTTCGTAGAACTTGCATTAGTTGCGATATTGGGCTTTACTTTATCTGTTGTATCAGGAAGTTTAATTGCTAAACAGATAGGTAATACTGTCTTGGAATATCAAATTAGTTCTAGCGATGTCACAAACGAAGATGATTTTACTTACTACTACAATGATTTGTGGAATACTGATTATTCAACAGATATCACAATCGATGATTTAATCGCGGAATATGATGTATCAGTATCACCAATCATTATTGCGGAAATATATGTCTTAGGATTAGTTATTGTATTAATATCAGTAATCATTCCATCGTTTATGATTATGAGATATAACCCTAAGAAGATATTAATGAATCAAAACTAAGGAGAATAATATGTCAGATATATTAAGATTAGAAAATATTAATTATTCATATATTGATGGTGGATATGAAAGACAAATACTGAAGGATTTATCTTATAGTTTTGAAGAAGGTAGATTCTATACAATACTTGGTCCTTCAGGATCTGGTAAGACAACATTACTTTCAATTGTGGCAGGATTAGATACACCTAGTAGCGGTGAAATCTATTTTGAAGGAAAGAATATTAAAGAAATAGGTCTATACAAATATAGAAGAAATGCAATTTCTATTGTATTCCAACAATACAACCTTATTTCTTATTTGACTGCTGTAGAAAATGTAATGTTGGCAATGTCGGAAACTGATAATAGTTTACCTAAAGATAAAAAGAATGTAGCTTATAACCTACTTGAAAGATTTGGAATTGTTAAGAGTAAGGCAGATCGTATGGTTAATCAATTATCAGGTGGTGAGCAACAGCGTGTTGCGATAGCTAGATCTTTAGCTAGTAATGTTAATTTAATATTTGCGGATGAGCCTACTGGTAATTTAGATACTGCAACTGAAAAAGAAATAATAAATATCTTCAAAGAATTATCTCATGATTTTGGTAAAACCATAATTGTGGTAACTCACTCTGATACAGTAAGCGCAATGTCAGATCAAAGAGTTTTACTAAAAGATGGTGTATTAACAAAAATCTAAAAGAAAAGCCCAGATTTATCTGGGCTTAGTTTTTTACTTGGAATCTTAATTATTCTTTAGGTTCGTCATTGTGAACTTCTTGTACTTGTTGCTCAAAAGTTTTTTCTTCTTTAGGTTCAGTATTTAAAGCTTTCTTTAAACCTTCAACACCTTTTTCAGCAATATTGACAGTTGTAGTTTTTGCTTTTTCAATTGCTTGTTTAACTTCTGGTTTTTCAAAGAATTCATTTATTTTGTTTTGAATATCACTTAGGAAATCAGCTGTTCTCTTTAAAGCATCAGAATCTTTAACTTTTTCAAACTCGTTCATAATATCATTTCCTAGTTTTTCTAAAGTATTATCTTTTTCCTTATTGTTTGTTAATTCAGAAACTTTAACTTTTGTAAATTCAACAGCTTCCATAGACTTAGCTTTAACTTTATCAAGGAATTCATCAAGCTTTTCATCTTCTTGAACATCCGCAATAACGTTTTTAACCTTATCAATAGTTGATTTAATAGCTTGTTCAGTCTTTTCAACTAAAGCTTTTGCTTTTTGTTTACCTTCATCATCAAGATTTTCAACTTTTGCAGCTAAATCTTTTTCTAGTTCTTGAACCTGAGATTCCATTTCTTTTACAGTATCCTCAAATTTAGTCATATTGAATACCTCCTTCAATACTAATTATATAATTAATTTTTAAATGTAAAGTATAAATATCTAAAATTTAGCACTAATTTATTAGTCTATTTATGATAAAATTATTTTGGTATGAGAAGAAGAGGTGGATTTGGTTTTTTTTCGCTAATATTCATGTTTATGATGCTTGATATAGTAGGCTCAGTTTTTGGGTTTGCTTTTGATTTGATAGGATTATTTATTCCTGTGGCTGTTATGGGTGTAATCTTCTTATCGTTCTTTAGATTATTCCAAGCTTTATTCCAAACTGGTTCTAGAGTTACACAAAATCAAACAAATTCTTATAGTAGAAAAACTAACTATAATAAATCAAATGTTAAGAATGCGAAAAATGCTAAGATTGATAAAGTATTAGCTAAATATTTTGAAAAAAATGTATCTTTAATATTATTTGATGATGTTTCTATAAGTACACAATCTGGTAAATATACTACTGTTGATAATTTATATGTAAATTATAAGGATGAGAAAGTTTGTAAGTTATCTGAACTAAAATCATATTATCCTGGTTCTTACGACAAGATTATTAATGCTTTAACTGAACTTGCTAAAAAGGGTGGTAATGTTGAAACAATTGTTCCAGAAAACAAGGAAAGCAAAGCAGATGCTTTCTCTGATGCAGAGAAGTTTATTAATCAAATTAATAATTTAAATCAAAATATTGTCAATGAAGAAGTTACAAATGGTCTTTATCAAACATGTGAACTTTTGAAGCAAATTGATGTTGCGGACAGAGTTGATGGTAAAGTTGATCCAAAATTGAATAAATTATATGAATATTATTTGCCAATATTAGTTGGTATTTTAGAAGACTATAAACGTTTAAGTGATTCTACTGCTAATACAGATGAATTCAAGAAATGTGAAACACAACTTGTAAAGACAATCAAATTGATTAATGAAGCTCTAAAGACTATTTTTGGTTCATTACATGAATCTGACTATATGAATTTAAATGCAGATATTAATACTTTACAATCACTATTAAAACAAGATGGATTAGTAGAAACTCCATTTAAAGGAGGTCAATAATGCCTGATAATAAGATAGATATGTTTAAACTTGTTCAAGAAGTTGAAAAACAAAAAGCAATGAATATTGATGAGATTTTTTCTGATCTTGATTCTGTTAAGAATGAAGAAGTAAAAGTACAAGAACCTCGTTATACTAATTCTGCTGCGACAAGTAGTGTTAATCTAATACGTAAACCTACATTACCTGATGATATTGGTACATATAATACTAGATTCGAAGCTTTTAAAGCTATAATCGAACATGTCTATTATGGAACTAGTAATGCTGGTGATTACGTTCAAGGACATTCAGATGCTTTAGAATACTATTTTAAAGATGCATATGCTAACTCTAAAGATTTATATGTTGTAGAAGCAAGAGTAAACGATGAAATTAATAAATTTTCTTCTAGAGCTCAGCTATATCAAAAGGGTTATTATGATGGTTTGTTCTATGTTTTAAAGGCTTTAAAGAGATCTAAAGAATTAATAATGGTAGTTTTAAATAGAGAGATTAATAGTAAACTATAATGGCAAAAAAAGACGACAGAGAACAAATGATGAACGAACTCTTCTCTAAAAGGAGAAGTTTTTCAAATATTTATAATGATTCAGTAGATATTTTAAAAGATACTGAATCAGAATTAAATAAAATATTACTTCAAAATCAAAAAGATTTAGAAGAAATGACTAAGAACTTTAATTATTCAGATGATGATTTAAAGAAGTTAAAATCAGATATTGAAAAAGATTTTAATATTCAAATAGAAACTCCTGAAACAGTAGTTTTAGGTAAAGCTTCTAAAGAAGTATTCGATAATATCTATAATGATTTATCTGAGACAATAATTGGCCAAGATGAAGCTTGTAAGGGATTTACTACAGCTTTTAGAAGACCATATGTTGTAGGTTCTGATCCTAAAAAGATAAGAAATAGTATTATTCTATATGGTTCTAATGGAACCGGTAGATATCAAATGGTTACTACCATGGGCCAATTATTAAAGAAATATGGTTTAACTGTTTCTAGTGAAGTTTATGTATTAGATATGTCTAGATATCAATCAAGTTCTCAAGAAATACTTTTCTTACAAGATATTTATGTAGCTTTAAGTGGTAAGAACCCTATAGTATTAATAGAAAAATTTGAAGAAGCTTCACCAATATTTAATAGAATGCTATCAGAATTAGTACTTGATGGAAGTTGTGTACTAAATAAGAGATATTCGTTTAAGAATAATCAATTAATAGAAGTTACTAGTACATTATCAGGAGATATTATTGATAGATTAGATGGTAATGATAAAGTATTGGTGTTTGTTTCTGAAAAGAATCCTACTAAATTAATGGATATTTTTGGTAAATCATTTATTGATAAGATAGATGATAAAGTTAAAACTGAAAAATTAGATGAAGAATCATTAATAAAAATAATTGAACAACTAATTGAGTCTTTAGTTACTAGATGTAAAGCACAACTTGAAATTGATTTAACTGTTGATAGTAGTATTAATGATTATTTAAGAAGTATTTACGAACCTAATGATGGCATAGATTCTTTATCACCAACTGTAAAAAAGATATATAACGAGATGGTTGATTTAGCTTTAAAACATGATGATTTAAATTCAGTAGCTATAAAATTTGATGAAACTATTAAAGCTAGTTTCAATGAGACAGTTGTGGATCTTGATATTATTGATGATTCAAGAGCCGAAAGAGAAGAAATTCAAAAAGAATTAGATGAAGTTGTAGGTTTAGTTGATGTTAAGAATTATTTATTATCTTTAGAAAATTTATTAAAGATAAATCAAATAAGAAAACAAAAAGGTTTAAAAACTAATGAAATATCTAAACATATGATTTTTACTGGTAATCCTGGTACTGGTAAGACTACTATTGCAAGACTTGTATCAAGAATGATGAAAGCTTGTGGTATTTTAAAGCAAGGACAACTTGTTGAAGTAACTAGAGCAGACTTAGTAGGAAAGTATGTAGGTCATACCGCTCCTTTAACAATGTCAGTAATTCAATCAGCTATCGGTGGAGTTCTATTTATTGATGAAGCTTATTCATTATATAGAGGAAAAGACGATTCTTTTGGTTTGGAGGCTATTGATACTTTAGTAAAAGCTATGGAAGATCATCGTGATGATTTAATCGTGATACTTGCAGGTTACACAAAAGAAATGAAAGAATTTTTAGAAGCTAACTCAGGTTTAAAATCTAGATTTGCTAATATCATTGAATTCTCTGACTATACAGGTGAAGAATTAATGCTTATAGCTAAATCAATTGCTAAAGGTAAAGATTATGTAATAGCTGATGAAGCTTTAAGACCACTACAAGATTATTTCACAATTATTCAAGCTAAAAACGATCCAAATTCAGGAAATGGTAGATTAGCTAGAAATCTTGTAGAAGATGCAATACTTAATCAATCAAAGAGATTACTAGATAATCCTGATGCTCAAATGAATGTATTAGAAAGAATAGATTTCAATTTATCAGAAAAATAAAAAGTACTTCCGTTTGGAAGTACTTGTTTTATTATTAATTATTTTTTCTTAGCAGTTTTCTTTACAACTTTTTTAACTGTCTTTTTAACAGCTTTCTTAGCTACTTTCTTAACAGCTTTTTTTGCAGGAGCTTTTTTTACTGCTGCTTTTTTAGCTGGTTTTTCAATTTCAGATTTAGCATTAGCTTTTACTGCTTTAATGCCATTTTTGCATGCAGGTTTTGTATTGTAACCTTCTGAACGGCCTACAGGTTGACCATTTGCAGCAACTAATCTGAAATAGAATTTCTTGTCTTTACCTTGGTAAATTTCAAATTTAGGATTGCCTTCCTTCTTGAAGCCTTCAACAGTTTGATCTTCAATAGGTGCAATAGGTGCATTCTTAGTAACACTTCTAATTCCTTTTAAAGCGCCTTTTCTTGCCATATATTGTTGCGAAGTAAGAATTGGCTCTTTAGAAACTAGATTAAAATGGTACTTACCATTTTTCTCGCTCTTAGTAATTACATATTTACCCATATTTTCCCTCCTTATTATTATGATGTACAAATGCTTTTACTTACTTATATTTTAAAATGGCACCAGTACTTTTTTCAAGATTTATTGTATTAGAGTATGCTGATAATATAGTTTTATATTAAAATGTAGGTGTATGTTTAATGACACAATATGTGCAATTTCTACTGCTTTAAAAGATGGTGCTATCTCAATAGTAAGGATGTCAGGAGATGATAGTTTTTCTATAATCAAAAAGATATCTGACATTAAAAAAATTGAAGCAAACACTATTAAATATGGCCATATCTTTAATAATGGAGAATTAATTGATGAAGTACTAGTATCTTTTTTTGAAAAGAAACATTCTTATACTAAGCAAGATATGGTAGAAATTAATTGTCATGGTGGAGTTTATGTGACTAGAATGATACTAAATCTTTTATTAGAAAATGGATGTCGTCTAGCTGAACCAGGAGAATTCACCAAAAGAGCTTATCTAAATGGAAGAATAAATCTATCACAGGCAGATTCTATTAATGATCTCATAAAAGCCGAAAGTTCAATTCAAGCTAAGTCTGCTTTAAAAGGTATTGAAGGTTCTGTAGAGAGATTAATAATGCCTTTAATGGATGAGATGAAAGATGTTATAGCGATGATTGAAGTTAATATTGATTATCCAGAATACGAAGATGAAAAACAAATGTCTAATGATGTGATAAAACCTTATGTTTATTCTTGGATTAATAAGGCTGAACAAATGATTCAAAAAGCTGAAAGATTTAGAGTTGTAAAGGATGGTATTAGTACAGTAATAATAGGAAAACCTAATGTAGGAAAATCTTCTTTATTAAATGCTTTACTTCAAAAAGATAAAGCTATCGTAACTGATATTGCAGGGACCACAAGAGATTTAGTTGAAGGTAAAGTTGTTTTAGATAATATCACTTTAAATCTAATAGATACTGCAGGTATTAGAGATACAAGTGAAACAATAGAAAAGATAGGTATAGAAAAAACTATGAAGGCTATTGATGATGCTGAATTAATAATACTTGTATTAGATGCATCTAATATTGATAAACAAGATAAACAATTAATTGATAAATACAAAGACAGAAATTTATTAGTTGTTTATAATAAGGCTGATTTAAATAAAATGGGAGATATCTCAATATCGGCGTTAAATAACGATATAAAGCAATTAACTGATTATTTAAACGATAAATATAAAGATGATATAGATTTAGTTGATGAAGATATTTTAAATAATGAAAGACAAATAGCTTTAATGAAAAGTTGTCTTAATGAATTAAAACAAATGTATACAAATATTGATATTGAAACTATTGATGTTTTAGTTACAAATTTAGACAAAGCTTATAGTTATTTATGCCAAATACTTGGAAAGGAATATCAAGAAGATTTGATTGATCATATGTTTTCAAACTTCTGTTTAGGTAAATAATGAATTGGTTAGATTCTCATTGCCACATAAATGATGAGGCATTTAAAGATGATTTAAATGATGTTTTGGATAGAATGGCTTTAAATGATGTATCAAAAGCTATGATTATTTCTAACTCATTTGAAGAATATGAACGTGCCTTAAATATAAAACATCCAAAGATTAGTTTTAAACATTCTTTAGGTATATATCCTGGTGATGTAAATGAAATAGATGAGGATAAATTTAATCAATTTTCAAAATTATATGGAGATAATAAATGTATAGCTATTGGAGAAATAGGTTTAGATTATCATTGGAATAAAGATAATAAAGATAAACAGAAAGAAATATTTGAAAGACAATTGGAATTATCTATTAAATTAAATAAACCAGTTATTATTCATTCTAGAGATGCAATACAAGATACCTATGATTTAATGAAGAAATATCATACAAAAGGGGTTATGCATTGCTTCTCGGATTCAGCTGAAATGGCAAAAGAATTTGTAAAGCTGGGTTATTATATATCGTTAAGTGGAACTTTGACTTGGAAAAACGCAAAGGAACCATTAAGAGTAATAAGAGAAATACCACTTGATAAATTATTAATAGAAACAGATTGTCCATATTTAACTCCTAGTCCAAATCGTGGAAAAAGAAATGAGCCTTCATATGTAGTGTATACAGGTAAAAGAATTTGCGAAGAGTTACATATTGATGAAGAATCATTTAAAATACAATTAAATAAGAATTATGAAGAATTGTTTGGGTTATAATATATGTGTTAAGAGGTACTAATTATGGAATTGTTATTGTTTGTAGTGATGTTGTTGATACTGATATATGTGTTTTATAGAAATTATAAACTTATTGGTAGATATACACATGATAAGAAATTTATTGAAGCTTATAGATCTCTTTTAAATCAAGAAGAGAATGCTTATGAGAAATTAAGTACTTATTGTGATGAAGAGACTAGTCTTGATTTAAAGAATAAGGGTTTATTATTAAAATTGTATTGTGAAATAAATGAAGATAAGAACTATCTAGATACTTTAAAACAATTAAATCTTAAGGATATTTTCTATAAGGATAATAAATTTTCAAATGCTCTAGTTAGTACAAATATTGATACATTTATATGGGTTAATATCCTTTTAGCTAAAGCTAGAAATAAATCTAAATTTGATGTTTTAAACACCCTCAATGAACAATTATTAAGTATTCCAGAATTAGATAATAGATTAGAATATAACTTATCAAAAGCTTTGTATAACTGTCTAAATGAAAAAGAAGATGGTGGTATTAAATTTATGAGTGATCTATTAGAAGGTAATTATATTGAATATCAATATGATAAGAAACTAATCGCTCTATATAAAAGATTTGCAGCTGCATCTCTAGCTTATAGTGGTGAATTGATTGAAGATTATTTTAAGCAAGATTTATCAGACTTTTCTAATAGTCAACTTGGATATATGTTTATGGAAGCATTAGATATATATGATAAATATCATCTTGAAAGCAAGGAAGAAAACACAGAAGAATGAAATTGATTGTAGGTTTAGGTAATCCTGGTTTGAAATATAATAAAACTCGTCATAATGCGGGTTTTTTACTCATTGATAGATTGTGTGAAAAATTAAATGTGCAATTAGATAAAAATAAATGTAAATCTAATTATGGCATTTATAGATATAAGAATGATAAGGTGATTATTGCTAAACCTATGACATATATGAATTTATCAGGTGAGGCAGTTAAATCTTTAATGAAGTTTTATGATGTTGATGTAAAAGATGTAATTATTATTCATGATGACTTAGACTTACCTTTAGGAAAACTGAGAATGAGACATTCTGGTTCTTCAGGAGGACAAAAAGGTATGGGAAATATCATTGACCTTTTAGGAACTAAAGACATCAACAGAATAAGAATAGGTATCTCTAATGATAAAAATATTGATACTATAGATTATGTTTTAACTAAATTTTCTAAAGATGAGATGAAAGTTTTAGATGATGTAATAGATAAAGCAACAGATGCGATTATCTATTCACTTGATCATGACTTTGAACTTGCAATGTCAAAATATAACTGATGAAAAATATTGATATTTTAAATCTTATAGAAAACACATTGAATGATGACAATCATTCTTTTTTAAGTTATAACTCTTTAATTGAAGAAGCATTAAAACTAAGTATTGAAGCTAAAAAAACTAATAGAGTAATAATAGTCATAAAAGAAAATAACTACATGGTCAATAGACTTAAAGATATTTTAAATTCATATTTTGAAGATAATGAAATACTTACTTATCTTCCAGAAGAATCTTTAAGAGCTGAAGAGATTATATCTTCATATGAAAATAGAGCTAGTAGACTAAATAGTTTATATCGTATTTTAAATGATGATAAATTAAAGATTGTTTTAACTTCACCATATGGTTTTATTAGACATTTGCCTGATAAAAATGAATTAAAAAAACAAATAATTCATCTTAAAAAAGATGATACTTGCAACAAAGAAGAATTAATTAGTAAATTAATTAAATTAGGTTATGAAAAAACATCGCATGTAGAAACGCCAATGTCTTTTGCATCCAGAGGATATATTGTGGATGTATATTCAGTTAATTATGATAAACCTATTAGAATAGAATTCTTTGATGATGTGATTGATTCTATAAGGTTTTTTGATAATGATTCACAAAGGACAATATCATCTATTGAAGAAGTTGATATTTGTTTTTCTAAAGATGTATTTTTTAATGATGATGAGAAACAATACATAAAAGATAATATCAAAGCTTTAAGTGGTGAAATGGAGCTTGAACTTGAATATCTTTACTTTGATAATTATAGACAATCACAGTATTTCTATTATGCATTTTTTGAAAATAGTCATTTAAAAGATTATTTTGATGATCCAATATTATATTTAAGTGATAAAGATAAGATTGATTCACATTTAAAATTATTAAGTGATGAGACTATTGCTTATATTCAAGAAATGTATGAAGAAAAAAAATTACCATTAAAATTCTATGTATATGCAAACTTTAATAGACAGTGTTTAGATATTGATATTTTAAAGGGTGAACCTTTTTCAAATGTTAGTTATGTTTCACAAATTGATTTGCCATATGGAACTATTGATTACTTAGTTAATGTTTTAAATAATGAAAAGAGTAAGTATAAATTAGTATTATTAGATGATAAACACTTTGAAGAGATTACTAATTCCTTAATTAAATTAAATATTCCATATAGTATTTATGATGATGAATTAAAAGAAGGCATAAATTTAAAATATAGTGATGTTTATGGTGGTTTTGAAATAGAAAAATTAGATTTAGCTGTTTATACTAGTGCTGAATTATTTAAAACTAGAAGTCACACAGGAAGATATGCGAATAAGTATGCAGAGGCTAGAACTTTAAATTCATATGAAGAATTGAATAAAGGTGATTATGTTGTGCATGATCAATATGGTATTGGCCAATATGTACAAATAGAAACTAGAATTGTCAATGGAATTGAATGTGATTATTTAAAAATAATATATAAAGGCAACGATGAACTACTAGTTCCTTTATCACAATTTTCTTTAGTTAGAAAATATGTTTCAAAAGAAGGAGTTGTACCTAAACTTCATAAACTGGGTTCTAAAGAATGGTCGCAAACTAAAAAACGTGTAGAAGAATCTGTACAAGATGTAGCTGCAAAATTAATAGAATTATACAGTGTTAGAGATACAAATATTGGTTTTAAGTTTTCTAAAGATACACAAATGCAGAAAGAATTTGAAGATACTTTTGATTTTGAGTTAACAGATGATCAAGTTATTGCGATTGATGAAGTAAAAAAAGATATGGAATCTGAAAAACCTATGGATAGATTACTATGTGGTGATGTAGGTTTTGGCAAGACTGAAGTTGCGATAAGAGCTGCTTTCAAAGCAGTTAATGATGATAAACAAGTTGCATATCTATGTCCTACTACAATTCTTTCTTTCCAACATTATGATACTTTTAAGAAAAGATTTGAAAATTTCCCTGTAAGAGTTGAATTATTAAATAGGTATATTCCTTTAGATAAACAAAGAATAATTATTGATGATTTAAAAGCTGGTAAAGTTGATATTTTAATTGGTACTCATCGTATATTATCTAAAGATATAGAATATAAAGATTTAGGATTATTAATAATTGATGAGGAACAACGTTTTGGTGTTGAACACAAAGAAAGAATTAAACAATTAAAAAATACTATAGATGTCTTATCACTAAGTGCTACACCAATTCCTAGAACTTTACAGATGTCTTTAATAGGGATTAGAGGATTATCCACATTAGATACTCCACCACAGAACAGATATCCTGTACAAACTTATGTAGTACATAAAAATGAAAATTTAATTAATGAAGTAATAATGAGAGAACTAGAAAGAAATGGTCAAGTTTTCTATTTATACAACAATACAGATTTAATACATTCTGTTGCATCAAAACTGCACAATAAGATTCCTTATGCCAGAATAGGTGTAGCTCATGGAAAGATGGATAGACAAGAAATAGAAGATGTGATGTATAAGTTTTATGCAAATGAAATAAATGTTTTAATATGTACAACAATTATTGAAACAGGATTAGATATTCCAAACGCTAACACTATTATTGTAGATAATGCTCAAAATTTTGGTTTATCGCAGCTATATCAAATAAAAGGTAGGGTAGGTAGATCCGATAGAATTGCTTATGCATATCTAATGATTCCTGAAAAGAAACAATTAAATGAGAATTCTTTAAAGCGTTTAGATGCCATTAAAGAGTTTACAGCTTTAGGATCAGGTTATAAGATTGCGATGAGAGACTTAACAATAAGAGGTGCAGGAGATTTATTAGGAGAAAAACAATCAGGTTTTATCGATAATGTAGGTCTGGATTTATATTTAGCAATGCTTAATAAGGCTATTAAAACACAAAAGGGTGAAGAAGTTAAAACTGATGAAGTTAAAACTAATATCAATATTCCAATCTCTAGTTATATACCTGAAAAATTCTCTGATAATGATTATGATAAATTGTCTTTATATCATGAATTATATGATATTGATAATAAACAAGATTTGTTTAATTATTATTTAAAGATAATTGATGAATATGGAAAGTTACCTAAAGAAGTTGAATCATTATTTGATAAGAAGAAATTAGAATTACTATATAACTTAAATTTAATTGATAAGGTAAGTAATACTAGAGGTCTTTTCACAATAACTTTATCAAAAGATTATTCTGATAATATTGATGGAGTTAAATTATTTGAGTATTGTAATAACTTATCTAAAGATTTAAATATAGCTTATAAAAACAATAAACTTATTATTTCTATTGAAAATCAAAAAGAAAATATTAATAAAGTGTTGAAACTTGTTGATAATCTTGATAAATTAGAAAAGCATGAGAATTGATAAATACTTAAAAGTAGCACGTGTTTTAAAAAGAAGAGAAGTTGGTAAACAGCTAGCTTTAAATGAGCGTCTATATATCAATGGTAAACTTGCTAAAGCCTCTAGTGAAGTAAAGATAGGAGATGAAATCAAGATTATTTTTGGACATCGTGAAATGAGCATTAGAGTTCTTGATGTTAAAACAAGTGCTTCTAAACAAGAAGCATTTGAAATGTATGAGGTAATAGAGTAAATTATGGAAAAGAATAATTCTAAAACAATAGTAAATATGCTTATGATAGCTTTGATGGCTGCAATATATGTAGTTCTTTGTTATATCTTACAACCAATTAGTTTTGGACCAATTCAATTTAGGTTTTCAGAAATCTTATGTTTATTAGCAATTGATTTTCCCTGGGCTTTAATTGGAGTTAGTATAGGTTGTTTTATATCTAATGCCTTTGTAGGAGGCCTTGGAATGCTTGATATTGTATTTGGGACTTTTGCAACTATTTTAGGTTGTGCTCTAGCATATTATTTTAGAAATAATAGATATAAAGGTTATCCAATAATAGGTGCTTTAATGATTGTTTTATCTAATGGAATTATTGTTGGCATAGAATTAGGAATAGTATTTGAAACAGTTAATCTAATATGGTTATATATTTTAGAAGTTGGTTTTGGTGAATTAGTTGTATTATTAATTGGTTTACCTATATATAAAAGAGTTGTTCCTGCAATTAATGAGTTAAGCTATTAATTGAAGATCTCAATAAATCTTCTAACAATATCGATACCTGAAATAAAGGTTCCTAAAGAAGAAAACAAATTCGCAAATATAACTACTAATAGGATTCTGGTAACACCATTCTTCCAGAATCCTTTTATATTAGAAGTATCATTAGCGATATTCTCAAAATCTTTAACCTTAGGTTTTCTAATATAAGCTTCCATTAATCCTGCAAACCATCCAGATGCAAGTAATGGATTTAAAGAAGTAAGTGGTGCCATTATAAATGCCGTAAGAATAGATAAAGGATGACCTAAAGCACATATTACTCCTAAGGCTGATAAACCACCATGCCATAAAGCCCATGACAATATTTGTTTAATACCTAAATCTCTATTCTTGATGATTGTATATATTATTAAAGAAAGAATAATAATTGGAATAAGGTATTTTATATATGTTGTAATTCCTTTTCTTTTTTCTATCTTATCTAATTCATTGATATCTATTTGATTATTTAAATTTTCTTCAATACCTTTAGCGTGAGCTGCACCAACAATAGCTAAAATCTTTTTACCTTTAGCACTTTTTATTTTTTGACAAAGATACTTATCTCTTTCATCAACTAAAACTTCTTTAACAGTAGGAAAATGCTTTCCAATATCAAGTAGGGCTGCTTGTAAGACATCAGCTTGTTTAAGATTAACTAAATCTTCCTCAGATATATCTTCATCTTCAAATATTGAATTTATTAAACCAGTTAAAAGATTAAACTTTTCTTTAGCAGTAAGTTTATACCATATTCTAGAAAAAGTAGTCTTAACTGGTCTATCAGCTAAAACTAGTTCTAAATTATTATCTTCTGCTAATTTAATACCTTCCATCATTTCGCCACCAGAAGTAGAATTCATTGAGTTAGCTACTCTTTTTTGAAATGAAGATAGTATTACAGTAACTAATAAATAAAAAACTTGTTTATCTTTAATAACTTTAACGATATCTGTTTCACGCCATTTTTCAGGATTCTTCAATCGCTCATATCTTTGTGAGTCTATCTCAACACAAATTGTATCTGGTTTAAATTCTTCAAAAGACATTCTTACATCTTCTATAGAATTTTTAGAAACATGTGCTGTTTTAACAAGCCATATTTGTTTATCCTGATAGCTTAATTTAACTATATTTTCAGACATAAACATATTATAACATCCCACATATTGATTAATAGAGTATATAAATAATAAAAACAAAGTTAGTCTTGGTATAATAGATAAAGATGAATGACAAAATTATTATTAGGGGAGCTAGAGTAAATAACTTAAAGAATATTAATCTAGATCTTCCTAGAAACAAACTTATAGTTATGACTGGTCTTTCTGGTTCTGGAAAGACTTCTTTAGCTTTTGACACAATCTATGCGGAAGGGCAAAGAAGATATGTGGAATCTTTATCTAGCTATGCTAGACAGTTTTTAGGTGGTGTAGAAAAGCCTGATGTGGATTTAATTGAAGGTTTATCTCCTGCAATAGCAATCGATCAAAAAACCACATCAAATAATCCTCGTTCGACTGTTGCTACTATTACAGAAATATATGATTATTTGAGATTGTTGTATGCAAGATGTGGTATTGCTTATTGTCCTAATCACAACGAACCAATTGAAGCCATGACAATTACTACTATGGTTAAAAACATTATGTCCTATGAAGATGGCGAAAGAATGGAAATATTAGCTAATGTGGTTACAAATAAAAAAGGAACATTTAAAGATTATTTTGAGAAATTAAAAAAAGACGGTTTTTTAAGAGTATATGTTGATGATCAGTTATATGATATCGAAGATATTCCAGAATTAGATAAAAATAAAAGACACAATATTGAAGTTGTGGTTGATAGAATTGTTAAAAAAGACAATATTGAAACAAGATTAAATGATTCTTTAGAAATTGCTTTAAGACTAGCAGATGGTACATGTGAAGTTAAACATGGTGATAAAAAAGATTTGTTTTCTTCTCATCAAGCATGTCCAAAATGTGGCTTTACAGTTCCAAGACTTGAACCAAGGTTATTCTCATTTAATTCACCACTTGGAGCATGTGATCAATGTAAAGGATTAGGAGTAACAATGTCTGTTGATTTAGACTATTTAATACCTGATAAATCTTTATCTATTGCTGAAGGAGGCATTAAATACTATAAGAATATTTATGGTACTAATAATCTTGAATGGCAAAATTTTTCTAATTTATTAAAGCACTATAAGATATCTGAAACAAAACCATTAAATAAGATGAGTAAAAAAGAAATGGATATCATTTTAAATGGTTCAGATGAAGAAATAAAATATACAGTAACTTCTACTGGTGGAACTACCTATAACAAGTTTGGCTATATCGAAGGTGTAAAAGCTTTAATTGAAAGAAGATTTGAAGAAACACAATCTAAGTTTGGCAAGGAATACTATGGTTCATTTATGGTTGAATCTGAATGTACAAAATGTCATGGCGCTAGATTAAACGATAAAGTCTTGTCTGTAAAAGTTAATAATAAAAATATCTATGAGTTTACTATGATGTCAATTATTCAAGCTCATGATTTTGTGGATAATTTAAAACTAGATCCAATGCGTAAAGAGATTGCGAAAACTTTATTAAATGAATTAAGAGGAAGATTAAACTTCTTGAGTGATGTAGGTTTAGATTATTTAACTTTAAATAGAGTTGCGGGATCTTTATCAGGTGGTGAAGCTCAACGTATAAGACTAGCGACACAAATAGGTTCTGCTTTAACTGGTGTTTTATATGTTTTAGATGAACCTTCTATTGGTTTACACCAAAAAGATAATGCGAAATTAATTGAAACATTAAAAAAGATGCGTGATTTAGATAATACGATTGTGGTTGTTGAACACGATGGAGAGACAATGCTTGAATCTGACTATATTGTTGATATTGGACCAGGTGCTGGAAAAGAAGGTGGTGAAGTTGTTTTTGCAGGAACACCTTCGCAAATATTAAAAGATAAAAATTCTATTACTGGTCAATATCTTTCTTTCAGAAAACAAATTCCTATTCCTGAAAAAAGAAGAAAAGGCAATGGTAAGCATTTAAAAATCATTGGTGCTAGTGAAAATAATCTAAAGAATATTGATGTAGATTTTCCATTAGGTGAATTTATTTGTGTTACTGGTGTATCTGGTTCAGGTAAATCATCTTTGGTAATCGAGACTATGACAAAATCGATTATGAAATCTTTAGACAGAGTAAGAATTAAACCAGGTAAGGCTAAGAAAGTTGATGGTTTAAAGAATATTGATAAAATTGTCTACATTACTCAAGATCCAATTGGTAGAACTCCAAGATCTAATCCTGCTACCTATACAGGTGTATTTGATGATATTAGAGATTTATATGCACAAACTCCAGATTCTAAAGAAAGAGGATATACTAAATCAAGATATTCATTTAATGTACCAGGAGGAAGATGTGAAGCATGTTATGGCGATGGTGTAAAAAGAATATCGATGTTGTTTATCCCTGATGTATTTGTAGAATGTGAAGAATGTCATGGAAAAAGATATAATAGTGAAACTTTAGAAGTTAGATATAGGGGCAAAAACATTTATGATGTTTTAAAGATGTCTGTAAAAGAAGCTTTAGAATTCTTTAAGAATCATAAGAAGATAAAAGATAAACTACAAGTTTTATATGATGTAGGTTTAGGCTATATAGAACTTGGTCAATCCGCAACTACATTATCTGGTGGTGAAGCACAAAGAGTTAAGTTGGCTTCAGAATTACAGAAAAAACCCACTGGTAAAACAATGTTTGTTTTGGATGAGCCTACCACAGGTCTTCATATGGATGATGTTTTAAAATTGATTAGAATTATTGATAGAATTGTAGATAATGGTGATACAGTGGTAGTAATTGAACACAATTTGGATGTAATCAAATGCGCTGATTATATCATTGATCTAGGACCTGATGGTGGTGAAGCAGGTGGAAATGTTGTAGCAATAGGAACTCCAGAAGAAGTTTCTAAAAATAAAGATTCATATACAGGTATATATCTAAAGAAAGTCTTAGGTGAAAAAAATGGCAAATGAAGAACTAAATAAGCGAGTTTATGTAAGAGAAATAAAAGAAGAGTTCAATCTTGAACAACTATCTGGTACAGATAGTTCTTTAGACCGTTGGGTAATTGCCCCAGATATCAATAGACCTGGTTTAGAACTTACAGGATATCTTGAATCAAATGATCTTAGACGTGTAGTTATATTAGGTACAAAAGAATATGAATTCATGTCTAAATTTGATTACAATACCCAAAGAGAAAGATTTGAAATTATTACCGACTCATATACACCATGCATAATAATTTCTGAAGGTTTTGATGCGATGAATTCTTTGATCGGTTTAGCAAACGAAAAGAATTTCCCTGTATTTAAATATGAAGGTAAGACTTATCAATTGATAGTTGATTTAGTATCTTTCTTATCAGAAAAATTAGCACCTACTGATAATTTATATGGCGTAATGATGTCAATATATGGCAGAGGTGTCATGATTATGGGTAAATCTGGCATTGGTAAATCTGAACTAGCTTTAGATTTAATAAATAGGGGACACATGCTAGTAGCGGATGATAGAATTGATGTCACTAGAGTTCACACTAGTTTAATATGCACAGCACCTAACTTATTAAAAAGAAGATTAGAGATTAGAGGTCTAGGAATAATGGATGTGACTAGAATGTTTGGTGCTAATGCATTTTTAAATAGAACACATTTAGATTTTGTAATAAAGTTAGTAAAATTTGAAGAAATGAGTAATAGCGATAGATTAAATCCACTTAATGAAAAAGTTGATATTCTAGGGCTTGAAGTTCCAATGTTGATAATACCAATTACAGAGAGTAAATCACTCTCAGTTATTATCGAGTCTGCAGTATCTAACTTTTTATTAAAGAGACTTGGATATGATTCTAATGAATTGTTTAAACAAGAATATCGCGAAGAATTAGTTAGAAAGGCTAAAGAAAAAGAATGATTAGTTTTTTCCCAAATGAACAAACCTTCTTATTAATTAAGTTAGGTTCTCTTACTTTAGATATTAGATGGTATGCTGTTTTAATAATGTTTGGAGCATTTCTTGCATACTATTTTATAAAGAAATTGATCAAAGAAAGTAAATATTTTGATTTAGATTTTTTTGATTCTTTCTTTATTTATACTTTGTGGTTTGGAATAGTTGGTGCGAGATTATGGTTTTGTATGTTTTATGATTTTTCATATTACATTTCACATCCTCTTGACATCATTAGAGTTTGGGATGGTGGTTTAGCAATACAAGGTGGCTTGGTATTTGGTGCTATCTTTGCATATTTCTATATTAAAAAACATAAACATTCCTTCTTAAAGATGTTAGATATGGTTTTACCAAATGTCATGCTTGCTCAAGCAATTGGCAGATGGGGAAACTTTGTTAATAAAGAATGTCATGGCATAGAAGTTAGTGAAGAATATTTTAATGGTGTTCTATCTTTTCTTAAACAAGGTATGAATATAAACGGACATTACTATGAACCATTATTCTTTTTTGAATCTATACTTTGTTTTATAGGTTGGATACTTATTTATTTTGTATTAAGAAAAAGACAAAATAAGCGTGGCGATTTAGCTTATGCATATTTAATGTGGTATGGATTAATAAGGTTTTTTATAGAAGCTAGAAGAACAGATTCTTTATACATTGGTAATTTTAAGATGGCACAATTAACTTCCATTGTTTTCTTTATAGTTGGCTTATTAGGATATTTAGGAGTATTGAATAAAATTATAAAGAAAGAAAAACCAACATTAATCTTTGATTTTGATGGTACCTTAATTGATACAAGCAAAGGAATTATTGAAGCATATCGTGCATTATTTAAGAAGTATTCTGATGAATCAAAATTTACTGAAGAAGTTCAAGATGAAATAATAGGTCCAGCATTAAAAGATTTATTCCCAGTATACTTTCCTGGAATAGATTATGATACTTTATATGCAGACTATCGTAAAAGACAATTAGAAGTTTCTAAATTAAGTAATACTCCTACACCTAATAGTGTTGAAGTATTAAAGACTCTACATGAACAAGGTTACAACATAGGTATTGTTTCAACTAGAAGTAAGCAGGGTATTGAAGAAATCTTAAAAGATTTTAATCTTCAAGACTATGTGGACGATATATGTGGAGTAAAAGATGTTGAAAAACTAAAACCTGATCCAGAAGGAATATTCCAATTAATAAATAGAAACAATTGGAACAAAGATTGTGTAATGATAGGTGATTCTTTGATGGATATGGGTTGCGGCAATAATTATGGAGCTTATACAATAGCTTATTTAAATAATCCAAAAAGATCAAAAGAATTAGCTGAGAATGCAAATGTTGCAATAACGGATATGATTGAAGTACTGGATATTTTAAAAAAGGATATTGCATTTACTTATAATGAAAAATAGTTCACTTGATTAAGTGAACTATTTTATTATAATGTTTTTCTGAATTCCTTAACTACATCCATGAATTCTTTTACTCTGTTTTTATCTACTGGATTTTCAAATTTACCATCAACTTTGAATGTTGTAGCACAAACAGCACCATCAGAGTTACTTAGTTGTCTAACAATATTATCTTTATTACAACCTGTATTACATAGTATTGGTGTTTTTTTAACTGCGTTTTTTACTTGACTTAATACTTGAGTATCTGTTTCTGAACCTGCAGTTAATCCTGAAACACATATTGCATCAGGACGACAATTAAATTCTGTAGTTTTCGCAATTTGAGCTATATCTCTATCAGCTAGATATTTTGCAGCTTCAGGTACGATATTATACAACATCTTTATATGATCAGCCCCAATACGATGACGATGTCTTGCGGTTTCACCAGGATTAGTATCCCAAATTCCAAAATCAGATGCATAAACTCCTGAAATTATTTCTCTAATGAATTTACCATCAACAGCCTTTGCGACATCTAATGAAGAAATAGGATCCCACAAACAGTTAACGCCATATGGAACACTTATTTCGCTTTTAACTCTTCCAATTGCATAAGCCATTGAAGCTAAAGTTATTGGTTCCATTTTTGTAAGATATGGAAGAGAATATTCATTTGAAAACATAATTCCATCGACACCACCATTTTGAAGAGCTAATACATCTTTTTTAGCTGCTTCTATCACTTTTTCCATACCACCATCTTCATCATAATATGGATCACCTGGTAAAGGTTGTAGATGGCACATCGCAATTATTGGTTTTTCTACTTTAAATAATTCTTTCATCCAATTACTAGTATCTGCATAAAAATCTAAAGCCATATTAATTCCTCCTCAATACAATCTCATTATATTTCATCTTTATTCTCATTAATATAAACAATCATAAACTATATAAAACATTCATAAATTCGTATATAATTTACTTATAATTTCGTATTTTTATGTTTTATGATTATTTTGTGTAGTATTAGGAGTAAATTATGGTTAAAGTATTTAAACACTATTCATTAAAACAAAAGATATTTATGATTTTAACTTTTGTTTTCTATGTAGCTTTTTTATTCATGATAATAAATGTCATTAGAAACTATAAAGGTGATGTTGCAGATACAGCATTTATAGTAATAGGAGTTATTGCTTTAGGTTTTGGAATACTAAATGAATATTTAAAATTTCAATACAATGAAGCATTATGGTATTTAAACTTCAAACTTGATCCAGATAAAGCTAGTGATATATACAATAATTTATGTAAGAAAGATATCTTTGGTTTATATAAAAAAGATAGAAGTCTATTTGATGTTATGGTTTATTTAGAAAAAAATGATCCAAATAAAGTTTTAGAAATAATTAAATCAGATGAAAAGAAATTTAATTCAAATGTTGAGACATTACTAATACGACTATATTATGAAATGCGTGCGCATTTATTATTAGGACATACTAAGAAGATAAATGAAATATATATGGATGTTCAAAACATTGAAAAGATGAAAAGAAAACCGCAGATATTTCAATATGATGAATTTCATGCGATGAAACAATTAGCTTTAAATAACAAAGGAAATGCTTATGAGTACTTTAAAAAAGTTAATATGGAAAATATGAACCCTAAAGAGCAAAAGTATATCTTAGAAAACTTAATTAAGTTGGCTCCAAGAACAGAAGTTGAAAATTATCAGAACATGTTAGAAAAATTAATGGAGAAAATTGATGAAAGTATCTAAAAGTATTGTCGATAAAAGAAGAGAAAACATTATGAAGGCTATTCAAGAGAATAGTTTTATGAAAGTTGAAGATTTAGTAAAACTATTTGATGTTTCTCCTGTTACTGTTAGAAGAGATCTTCAATATTGGGAAGATAAAGGTGCAATTGAAAGAAAATATGGTGGTGCATCTTTACTTCAAGCTTTCTTTGATGTAGATGAGGCTAGTTTTGAAAGAACTAGATATATGAAAGGTATTGCAAAAAGAGCTTCATTATATGTTGATGATGGTGATGTTATATTTATTAATTCTTCAATGACTGCTTTGATGCTTATAAATTATTTAAAAGATAAAAATGTGACAATCATTACTAATAATGCTCGAGCAATAAACTATGATCCTGATCCTAAAGTAAATATTATTTTTACAGGTGGTGAGGTTCGCTTTCCTAAAAGATCTATAACAGGAGATGTTGCTTTAACTACTTTAAATAATATTACTGCAGATAAATGCTTTATTGGTTGTAGTGGAATGAATAAAAACTTTGTATCTACTGGTTATGTTCAAGAAACAATGATAAATAGAAGCATGATACAAAGAACTAAAGGTGAAAGATTCTTGTTGTGTGATCATACTAAAGTTGGTCTATCATTTTCGTTTGCTTATTCTAATTATGATGATATTTCAAGAATCATTACTGATGTGAAAGCTGATGAAGAAATAATTGATTATCTTAAAGATAATTTCAAAATAAAAGTTGATAGGGTTGAACCAATAACTAAATCTATTTAATTATCATAATAAAGATGAACTTAAATGTTCATCTTTTACTTATTATTATTTCCAGATAGTTTTAATCTTTTCTTTTATTTGTTTAGCCATTAATGCAGGATTTTGTGCACCTCTTATGGCTCTGCCAAAGATGAATGTATCTACTGGAATATCTTTGAATAATTCTAATTCATCTATACCGATAGCTCCAGCAGCACATATCTTAACATCATATTCACTTAACTTTTTTAAAACTTCTATTTCTTCTTTAGTCCAAGTTCCAGGAAGATCACCAGAGTGTTGAAGAGTTAACTGATCAATTCCTGATTCAATCCACATAGGAATATCATCAAACGACCAATGTCCATATAGTTCCATTTGTAATTCAGTTTTAAGATTTCTTTTTTCAACTTCTTTTTTCACAGAAGTTATAGTACCTTTTTCACAAGCACATAGAATAGTGGTGTAATCTGGTTTGCCATCTAAAAGCATACCGCCAATTTTAGAACCTGCATCAACTATTTTAAAATCAGCAACAAGTGATTTATCTGGAAACATTTCTCTAAAAACTTTTACTACTCTAGCTCCTTCTGCAGCGATTAAAGAGTATCCACACTCTAAAATATCCACTTCATCAACAACACCATTTTGACAATCTTTAATTGCCTCTTCTAAGCTTGAACAATCTAAAGCTAATTGTATTTTTGGAATCATTTCATGTACCTCCTAATAAAACTATTTATAAATTTTAAATCTGGATGATAATTATCTTCGTACCAGCATTCACTTACTAAACAACCCTTATAATTACTATCTTTTATTACTTTAAAAACTTCATCAAACTTTACTTCACCTTTGCCATATTCGATATTGTGTTCATTATGATATATTGCATCTTTTATATGAATAGCTACCATATAATCAATATTGTTTTTTAGATCTAATACTGGATCAAAACCATTATATACAAGATTGCCTGTATCACCATATTCTTTTAGATTAGGGTGGTTTATTTCTTTGATGAACGCACATAATTTATCTGAAGTATTAAAATGATCTACGTCTTCTAGTACTTCTATAGCTAAAGTAATATTATAATCATCATTAAAATTTAACACATCAATAATAGCATCTTTATATAACTGCTTACTGAGATCAGTTGATGGCTTTTGAAAAACATCATATGCAGTTAATTGAATAATTTTGATACCCAGCTTCTTAGAAAGAACAATTGCTTTTTTAATTATTTCTATTCCTTTATCTCTTAATTCGTTGTCGCCAATAGGAAAGTATCTATTTGCGGATAAAGTTAAAGTTTGAAAAGGCATATTATATTGATTAGCTAAAGAAAGTAGTTCTTCAATTTGTGAATCTGTATAATCCAATTTGTCTAATCTGTTTTTATCTACAGATAACTCAATAAAATCAAAAGAACTATCTTTTGCGAGTTTGAATATATCTTTCCAATCAAGATTGGGTAAAGCTTTTTCGTAAATACCTAGTAAATTGTTCATAATAATTAATAAACTGGCTCACATTAGTGAGCCAGTACTACCTTTTTAATTATAGGAATGAAGGGAATGGCAAGTTTGTCTCTTTAGCGAAGACATCATCAAATCCACGTGTATGATGATATTCAAGTTTATCTTTATCATCAGGATAAGTGAAGTGGCCGCCAACTTCCCATAGGAATGGTTTGAATTTATATTGAAGTCTATTCTTTCTCATCATCCATAAGTATAAGATTTCTTTTGGATCAGCTTGGAAGTTAGTCCATAGATCATGGTGATAAGGAATAACAACTTCACAATTTAAATTTTCTGCCATTCTTAGACAGTCGATAGAAGTCATCTTATCAGTGATACCTCTTGGATTTTCTCCATAAGTAGCAAAGGCAACATCAATCTTATAATCATTACCATGTTTTGCATATAAATTACCAAAGTGTGAATCACCTGAATGATATATAGTACCAGCAGGAGTTTCAATGATATAGTTTACAGCTCTTTCATCCATATCATCACATGCGAAACCTTTGATATCTCCTTTTGGAGGAGCTGTGATAAGTATAGTTCTATCAATTGATTCAACAGCATGAATCTTAATATCGCCAACTTCTACTACATCACCAGGTTTAACAGTGATGCATCTATTTTCAGGTACTCCCCAAGATTTCCATAAATCAGTAGCAAACTTAGGTCCAATAAATGGAATTTCTTTTTCAACATTTTGTAGTATAGCTGCAGCAACATTGATATCAATGTGGTCTGAGTGAGTATGTGAAGCTAGTAGAGCATCAAGATTTTTAATCTTAAATGGATCAATAACACATGGTATAGCTCTAAGGTTTGGTTGCATTTGTGTAGCACCAGACATTCTAGCCATTTGATGATCTGGGTCAATTTTTCTGATTGTGCCATCAGCATTGTAATGACTAACTTTACCTGTAGAAACCCAAAGATCTACCATGATATTAGTATTACCTTCAGACTTTACCCAAATACCTGTGTTTCCTAACCACCACATTTTGAATTTACCTTTTTCAGGTTTAGTTTCTTCTATTTCTTCATTCAAATATGTACCCCATTCAGGGAAAGTTTTAAGAATCCAACTCTCACGAGTTATATCTTTTACATTAGGCATTATTATTTCCTCCTCATAAATTGTTTAAAGTATTTTGTTAGTTTTATTGTAACTAAATAAAAACAATCTTTTAAGAGCGGTATATGAACATTTAATAGGTTATATGAGTATTTTATTTATAAAATGTTCTTTAATAAAAACTAGATGATATAAATATCTATATAAGGATGGTAATTAATTATGTATGAAAGTGAAAAAAAAGAAATGCTTAAAGCCTGCATGCAGATGAAAGAATATCAATTAATATCTTTGACTGGTGGTAATATTTCTGTAAAAATCGATGATGATACATTTCTAGTTACACCTTCAGGAATGCTTTATGAAGATATGAATATCGATGATATTTGTGTAATTGATAATAAAGGTAATATTAAAGAAGGAATACGTAAACCTTCTAGTGATTATGAAGCATTACTATACATATTTAATAATCTGAAGGATGTTAAGGCAATTATACATACTCATCAACCTTATGCAACAGCAATAGGTTTTAATAATGATAGTTTACCTGCTTGTATGGTTACCTTAATTGATGCAGCACATGCAAGAATAAATGTTGCACCATGGGCTAGATCTCAAGATGTAGGAATGGGTAAATTGGTTGTTGAATATGCTGGTGATGCCAGTGCTGTTATTTTAAAACATCATGGTGTTGTTACTTTTGGAAAAGATCTTAAGGAAGCTTTATATTCAGCAGTATATTTAGAAGAAGCTGCTAAAACATATTGTATGGCTAGAATAATGGGGGATGTTCCAGAATTAACACAACAACAAATAGATGAAGAAGCTTCTGGATGGAATTCTTACGGTCAGAATAACTAACAATAAAACGAACATAAAACTTATAAATCAATCGTATATTAAATTGTAAACGCTTTTATAAATGGTAAAATATTATCATAAAGTATTTTGTTTATATCGATAATGTTAAAAGGAGGTTTATATGTTACTCAATGACATTGTGGAACAAAACCATTATTTGTTTGTTGACTCATTTGAAACATGGCAAGAATCAATATATGGGGCTGCTAAGCCACTTCTAGATGATGGAACACTTGAAAAACCATATTTAGATAAGATTATTGAAAATGTTAATGAATATGGTCCATATTTTGTAATAATGCCTGATGTTGCAATGCCACATTCAACTTTGGGTGGTGAAGGTGTCAACAAAACAGCAATTGGTTTTTGTAAAGTTAATAAACCAGTTGTATTCGATCCTGAAGATGAAAGCAAGAATGCACGCTTATTCTTCACTCTTGCAGCTGTTGATAATGACAAACACTTACAAAACATGGTTGCATTATCAGAGATGCTTATTAAAGATGGTATCGTAGAGGATCTTCTCAAGGCTGAGAACGAGCAAGATCTTCTTGATATAGCAAAGAAATATTCAGATTAATTTCATTTAAAATGAAGAAAGGGGAAATCAATGAATTTTCTAATGACTATTTGGGAGTATTTTGCGAATAACTTCTTAAAAACTCCTGCTTACTTTATCGGTCTATTAACTGTTATTGGTTATATTCTGTTAAAGAAATCTTGGTATGAAGTATTTTCAGGCTTCATCAAAGCAACAGTTGGTTATAAAATCCTAGGTGTTGGTTCTGGTGGCTTATCAAGTACATTCAAACCTATCATTACAGCTTTATCAAATAAATTTGGTATTGATGCGATGATTCTTGACACATATGTTGGTCAAGTTGCAGCACAAGGTGCTATTGAAACTGTTGGTAAATCATTTGGACAAGTTATGATCTTGCTTCTAATTGCATTTATCTTCAATATCCTATTAGTTAGATTCCAGAAATTTACTAAACTAAGAGCAGTATTTACAACTGGTCACGTTCAAACTCAACAAGCTACATTTGCGTTCTGGATCTTCTTAACTTGTTTCCCACAATTAGGTGAAACTCCAATGTTACTTTTAATGGCTCTATTACTAGGACTATATTGGGCAGTTGGTTCTAATTTAACTGTTGAAACAGCTCAAAGACTAACTGATGGTGCAGGTTTCTCAGTAGCTCACCAACAAATGTTCGGTATTGCCATCTATGAATGGATTGGTAGCAAATTATTCGGTGGTTCAACTGGTAAGGGCAAATCATTTGAAGATTATGAATTACCTGGTTGGTTATCTATGTTTAATGAAAACACAGTATCAACTTCTATCTTAATGTTATTATTCATCGGTATTATTATGATTGTTACTGGTAAGGAAGCATTAATGGAAGCTGGTGTAGCAATGCCTAATGGAAGCTTCTTATTCTCTGTATTAGATAACTCATTAGCATTCGCAGTTTATATGGCTATCTTACAACTTGGTGTTCGTATCTTCGTTGGTGAGTTAACTAACTCATTCCAAGGTATTTCTAACAAGTTATTACCAGGTGCTGTTCCAGGTTTAGACTGTGCAGCTTCATACGGTTTTGGTAGCGCAAACGCTGTAACATTTGGCTTTATTTTTGGTGCTGCTGGTCAATTCTTAGCTATCGGTATTTTAATCCTAACTAAGTCTCCAGTTTTAGCTCTAGCAGGTTTCGTTCCAGTATTCTTTGATAACGCTACAATTTCTGTATACGTTAACGCAAAATCTGGTGCTAAAGCAGCTATGCTTGCAGCATTTGTAAACGGCTTACTACAAGTATTCTGTTCAGTATTTGCAGCTCAATTCTTCTCAATCGATGGTGTAACAGTATTAACACAAACTGTTAACGCTAAGGGTTGGATGGCTATGTTTGACTGGGCAGTTATTTGGCCAATCTTTGGTGTTGTAATGCACTACTTGAAGTACATCGGTGTTGTATTAATCGCTCTTGTACTAATTGCTATTCCTCAATTACAATATAGAAGAGACCCAGAAGGCTATTTCTTATGTGTAGAAGACTGGGAAGCTTATAAAAAGCATATCCAAGAAAAGGGACTTGCTTAATATAATTGGAGGTATTGAAAATGGTTAAAATCTTAGTTTGCTGTGCTAGTGGTTCTGGCACAAGTATGATGATGAAACTTACAGCTGAAAAAGCTTGTAAAGCACTAGGAATAGAAGCAAAAGTTGAACACGCTCCTATTTCTGAAGCAAAATCAAACGCTAGAAGCTTTGATGTTGTAATTACTAGTCCTGCTTTTGTATCAACATTTGATAGTATAAAAGACAATGTAAAGATTTGCGCTGTTAAGAATCCTTTGTCTCAACAAGAGTATATGGATGCATTAAAAGAAAGCGGTCTTACTGAGTAATTAACCAAAACTAAGGGCTAGATTGTTTCTAGCCCTTTTTTAAAGGAGAATGAACATGAAATTTGAAAAGAAAAAACTAGATGATATAGTACGTTGCTATTGCACAAGTCATATGTTTATAGACAATGACTTATATACTTTTTTCGCATCTGAGAATCCTGAAAGCGAATGTTTTTCTTATACAGGAGAAAACTTTGATAAAAAAGAAATAGTTTGGAATGGTAATAGAGGTGGATGTATGTCTATTATTCCATTCGCAAAAAGAAAAGGTGAATTCTTGGCAGTTAATGAATTTTATTTAAAAGTTTCACCTAGTCATTCAAAATTAGTTTGGGGTAAGAAAACAAGTGATGGATGGGAAGTTAAAGATTTATTTAATCTTCCTTATTTACATCGTTTTGATATATATCATGTAGATGGTAAAGATTATGTAATCTGTGCAACCATCGCAAGAGATAAGAAAGATAAGGAAGATTGGTCTAGACCTGGTCAAATATATGTGGGAGAGGTTCCTGCAGATTTAGATAATGAAAATGTAGTTTTAAGACAAATAGGTGATGGCTACTATCGCAATCATGGTTATAGTCGTGGTGAATACAATGGATCAGTATGTGGATATTTTGGTTCAGATTATGGAGTAATAAGAGTTTGTCCTCCTCATGATGGAAGCGATTGGACTATTGAAAAAATATTGGATGGTAATATTTCTGAAATTGCATTAATTGATATTGATAATGATGGTCAAGAAGAAATGATAACAATAGAACCATTCCATGGTAATCAAATTCATGTGTATAAACTAAAAGAAGGTAAATATTGCAAAGATTACACATATCCAAATGAAATAGATTTTGCGCATGCTTTAGTTGGTACAACTTTAACTGGTAAGCCTTGTTTTGTTGCAGGAATCAGAAGAGTTAATTGTGAGATCTTTGTTTTAACACATGAAGATGGTGAATATAAAGTTAGCATAGTTGAACAAGGTGTAGGACCTGCAAATTTAGATGTTGTACACCACAACAATAAAGAATATATTTTAGCTGCAAACCACACTAAAAATGAAGCAGCAATCTATGAAGTCTTGGAGGACTAAATATGTTAGAAGAATTAAAACAAAAAGTTTTTGAAGCAAATCTACTATTACCAAAACATGATCTAGTTATTTTTACTTGGGGTAATGTTTCAGGAATTGATAGAGAAAAGGGACTAGTTGTAATTAAACCAAGCGGTGTTGAATATGATGTAATGAAGAAAGAAGATATGGTTGTTACTGATCTAGAAGGTAATGTTGTTGATGGTAATTTAAAACCTTCTTCTGACTTAATGACACACTTAGAGTTTTATAAAAACTTCCCTAATATTGGTGGTGTAGTTCATACTCATTCAATTAATGCTGTAGCTTTTGCTCAAGCTGGTAAAGATATTCCTGCATTAGGTACTACTCATGGAGATTATTTCTATGGGGATATACCTTGCACTAGAAAAATGACTCCTGAAGAAATCAAAGGAGAATATGAATTAAATACAGGTAAGGTTATTGTTGAAGAATTTAAAAGAAGAAATATTGATCCAGATCAAATGCCTGGTGTGCTAGTACATTCTCATGGACCTTTTACTTGGGGTAAAGATCCATATGATGCAGTACATAATTCTGTAGTACTTGAAGCATTATCGCAAATGGCTATAAAAACATTTATTGTAAATGCTGGAAGTAAGGAAGCTATGCAACAAGAACTACTAGATAAACATTTCTTAAGAAAACATGGTCCAGGAGCTTATTATGGACAAAACTAGACAATATTTATTAGGAATGTACGAAAAGGCTGTTCCTGCTGATTTATCTTTAGAAGAGAAACTTTTAGCTTGTAAACAAGCAGGTTTTGATTGGATGGAAATATCTATTGATGAAACTGATGAAAAGATTTCTAGACTTTATTGGTCTAAACAAGAAAAAGATGAATTAGTTAAAGCTATTAAAAAAGTTGATCAGCCGATATATACAATGTGTTTTTCTGCTCAAAGAAAATATTCTTTAGGTTCTTTAGGCAAAGATAAACATGATAAAGCTATGGAAATTATGGAAAAGGCTGTTGATTTTGCAGCTGATATAGGTATTAGAATAATTCAACTTGCAGGATATGATTGTTACTACGAACCTGCAAATCAAGATACTAGAAACGAGTTTATTAAAAATCTTAAAATAGCTACAAGAATTGCTGCTAAAAAAGGTATCTTATTAGGTTTTGAAACAATGATGGATAGAGATTTTATCGATACTGTTGAAAAAGCTATGGAATTTGTGAATATTTGTGAATCTGCATATCTTGGAGTTTATCCAGATATTGGTAATCTTGCAGGTGCTAGAAATGATTTTGGTTATTCAAAAACAGTCAATGAAGATTTACTAACAGGTAAAGGTCATATTCTCGCATGCCATTTAAAAGAAACAAAACCTAAAACTGATAGAAGTGTACCTTGGGGTACTGGTCTAACTGATTACATATCTAATTTAGAAGTATTAAAGAAATTAGGTGTGAGAATGTTTAATGGTGAATTCTGGTGTGATTATCCAGATAGGTGGCAAGAAAACCTTAAAGAGTCTAATGATTTTTTAAGAGATAAATTAGATAAAGTATTCAATGATTAAATTAATTGCTTGTGATTTAGATGGAACATTGTTAGATGATAATAAAAAGTTAGATTCTAAGATTTTTGATGTTGTAGAAAAACTAAAAGAAAAAGGCATTATCTTTACTGTTATTTCAGGAAGAAATGAAGAATTATTATCATTTTATATTGATGAATTAAACATTGATTATCCATATGTAGTTAATAACGGTGGTAATATTTATCAAAATCACAAGTGTCTTAAGAATATTTGTATTCCGAAAGAATACAATAACTTTTTAGCTAAAACTCTATATGAAAATGATATTGTCTTTAAATTATTTTCAATTGAAGGTACTTATTATCATTCTACATCTGATTTCTTTGAAGCAAGAATGAAAGAATTTGCTTTTGAACAAACAGAATATAAACCTAATCTAGATTTAAGCAATCTTAATATATATAAGATTACCAGTGATTATAATACTCATTTAGATAGGTTTGAAAAAGTATATAAAAGGATAGTTGGAAATTGTCCTGAAATAGTTTATTTAAGAGCTGATAAGAATGTATATTGTATAAATTCTAAGCTCGCTAATAAGGGATATGGACTAGAATATCTTTGCGAATTATTAAATATTGATATTAAGGATACAATGGTATTTGGTGATAATGGCACAGATATTTCAATGTTTGAAAAAGCTAAGATAGCTGTAATAGTAAATAATGCTCAAGATGATATAAAAAAGTATGCAGATTATATATGTAAAGACAATAATAATCATGGAGTTTCTGATTTTATAAGAGAATACTTTAATATTTAGACAATTATCTTAAAGATAATTGTTTTTTATAAATTTTCACTTTCTTTATCTATATATTTGAGTATAATGAAAAAAGAAAACAGGAGGCTTATATTTTATGGTAACAGTATTTGATCATCCGCTTATCACTCATAAATTGACACTTATGAGAGATGAAAGAACAGGACACAAAGATTTTAGAGAGAATCTAGATGAAATCGCATCATTAATGGCTTATGAAGTATGCAGAGATTTACCATTAAGAGATATTCATATCAATACTCCTATGGGACCTTGTGACACTAAAGAATTAGATACTGAGGTTATATTGGTTCCTATTCTTAGAGCTGGTATGGGACTAGTTAATGGAATTATGGATCTTATTCCTACTGCTAAGGTTGGCTTTATTGGTCTATATAGAGATGAGCAAACACTAGAACCAGTTGAATACTTCGCAAAATTTCCTAAAGAATTAGAAGAAGGTATTGTGCTTGCCTTGGATCCAATGCTTGCAACAGGTGGTAGTGCTATTGCGGCAGTGGATATGCTTAAAAAAAGAGGTGCAAAGAATATTAAGATGGTATGTTTGGTTGGAGCTCCTGAAGGTGTTGAAGCATTTACTAAAGCTCATCCTGATGTTGATTTATACTTAGCTGCACTCGATTCGCATCTAAATGAAGTGGGATATATTGTTCCAGGGCTTGGCGATGCAGGTGATAGAATATACGGTACTAAATAATAAATGATTCAGCATTTAGCTGAATCATTTTTATAATTTTATTCTATTTAATTTCCTGGAGTTATCCATTATAGATCTAGTTAATGATTTAGATATAGAATAATCTCTTTTATAATACTTATCAGCATCTTTAAGGATACTAAATATTATATATAGTGAACCCATAAAGACAAAACTATCTTTTGTCTTTTTTATAGAATCTGTCTTTTCTTGTATCAAAGATAAATTATTTGATATTTTTTGGCCATTATTAGTAAGTATTGTAATATTTTTAGATGTTTTAACTATTTTAATTAATAAAACTATAGTTGTAATTAAAACAATTATCCCTAATATTATATTTAAATAATTAATATATACCTTAATATCATTCATATCATTATTTTACTACTTTTTGTATTACTTTCTCACCAATTTGTTTTGGTTGAATACCTTTTGTGTACTCTAGAATTTTATCTATTTTATCTAAATCATCTAAAGCAAATTCATAACAAATATCCAAATCATATTTTGTATCTAATAGAATTGTATTGTTTCTTAAATAGTTTTCGATTTTATTTCCTAATTCATAAGAAACAGATAATTGATACTTAGGATATACAATATCTTCAACAAGTATTCCTTGTTTTAAACAATCACTAACTGCATTTGAATAAGCCCTTATAAGACCACCAGCACCAAGTTTAATTCCACCAAAGTATCTAACTACAATAGCACACATTTGGTTTAAACTATTTTTTAATAAGACATTTAAAATAGGTGCTCCAGCTGTACCAGATGGTTCACCATCATCTGAAGATCTTTGAATATTATCACAAACAAACGCTGAGCAAACATGTGTTGCATCATAGTGTTTCTTTCTGATTTGTGAAAGGTAATCTTTATAATCTTCTTCAGTTTTAAGATGCTTCATGTAGCAAATAAAACGCGATTTTTCAATGATTATTGTATTTGAGATGTCGTGCTTTAAATACATATCTCTATTTTATGAAAAATGTGTTAAAATTGAAAATGTTGTGAGGTAGATATGAGAGATTTAGAAGAAATATTAGCTGAACTTAATGCTGCCGAAAAAGAATATGCTCAAAAATGTAAGGAATATGGCATTGAGGAAAAAGTCAGAAAAAGAAAGAGTGATGATACTCAATTAAATGAAGAAGGCGATCAGATAAATTAGCCTTCTTTTTGTTAGTCTTGATGATATAATGGTTATGTATTTAGGAGGAGTTTTATTATGGCTAAAAAGCTAGTTACTGATTTACAAGTTAGTGGCAAAAAAGTCATCGTGAGAGTTGATTTTAATGTGCCACATAAGGGAGAAGAAATTACTGATGATAATCGTGTAGTTGCTGCACTTCCTACAATTAAGTATTTATTGGAAAATAATGCTAAAGTTATTTTATTATCACACTTAGGAAAAGTTGATTATAAGAAAACTGAAGAAGAAATTGAAGCTGCAAAGAAAAAGAATGATATGCGTATAGTAGCAGCTAAACTACAAGAATACTTACCTAATAATAAAGTTATTTTCGTTAATGCGACAAGAGGTGAAGTATTAGAAGATGCAATCAACAACATGAATGAAGGTGAAGTTGTTTTAATGCAAAACACTAGATATGAAAAAGGTGAATCAAAAAATGATGAAGAACTTGGTAAATACTGGGCTTCATTAGGTGATCTATTTGTTGAAGATGCTTTTGGTTCTGTACATAGAGCACATGCTTCTACTGTAGGTATTCCAACACACTTACCTTCAGCTGCTGGTTTCCTAGTTGAAAAAGAATTAAAGTTCTTAGGTGATGCAGTTGAAAATCCTGTAAGACCATTTGTAGGTATCTTAGGTGGAGCTAAGGTTGCAGATAAATTAAATGTTATTGATAATTTATTAGAAAAATGTGACACCTTAATTATTGGTGGTGGTATGGCTTATACATTCTTAAAAGCTCAAGGAAAAGAAATTGGTAAGTCATTAGTAGATGATGAAAAATTAGATTATTGTAAACAAATGTTAGAAAAGGCTAAATCACTTGGTAAGGAATTATTATTACCAGTTGATACAGTTGTTGCTGATAGTTTCCCTGATCCAATTGATGGACCAATTGAAACAGAAGTTGTAAGCTCTGATGATATTCCTGCTGATAAAGAAGGTTTAGATATTGGACCTAAGACTGCTGAATTATTTGCTAAAAAAGTTAAAGAAGCTAAAACTGTTGTATGGAATGGTCCTATGGGTGTATTTGAGAATCCTACATTAGCTGTTGGTACAAACGAAGTTGCTAAGGCTTTAGCTGAAACTGAGGGTACAACTATTATTGGTGGTGGTGATTCTGCTGCTGCTATTAAGCAATTAGGATACGCTGATAAAGTTAGTCATGTTTCTACAGGTGGTGGTGCTTCACTTGAATTCTTAGAAGGTAAAGGCTTACCAGGTGTAGATATCATAAATGAAAAATAAGGAGTTGTTATGAGAAGACCTATTATAATCGGTAACTGGAAGATGAATAAAACTATGGCAGAAACTTATGAATTCTGTGTGGAAGTTGATGGCTATGATTTGGGTAGTAATACAGATTATGGCATAGCTACTCCATTTACAGATTTAGTTACTGCTGCTAGCTATTGTAAAAACTTAATCGTTGCTGCACAAAACTGTAACGAAAAAGATTCTGGTGCTTATACTGGTGAAGTATCTGTACCAATGTTAAAAGAAATAGGAATTACATATTGTATCATTGGTCATAGCGAAAGAAGAACATACTATAACGAAACTGATGAAGGATGTGCTTTAAAAGCTAAGAGATTATTAGCTGATAATATAATTCCTGTATTATGTATCGGTGAAACTGAAGCACAATATGACGCTAATCAAACAGCTGATGTAATTAAATCACAACTTGCAGGTTCTCTTGCTGGTTTAGATGCTTCAGAAGTAGCAAAAATGGTTATTGCATATGAACCTATTTGGGCAATTGGAACAGGCAAATCTGCTACTAAAGAAATTGCTCAAGATTGTTGTAAACTTGTAAGAGATACAATAAGTTCTCTATATGATGAAACTACAGCTCAAGCTGTTAGAATTCAATATGGAGGTTCTGTAAAACCTGATAATATAAAAGAATATATGGCTTGTGAAGATATCGATGGTGCTTTAATTGGTGGTGCTTCACTTAAAGTCGATTCATTTAAAGAAATAATTGACGCTACTAAATAGGAGGAAAAAAACGTATGTCTGCAATTATTGATGTTTATGCTCGTGAGATTATTGACTCACGTGGTAATCCAACAGTAGAAGTTGAAGTTGCTACTGAATCTGGAGCATTTGGCCGTGCAATGGTACCTTCTGGTGCTTCAACTGGCGAAAGAGAAGCTCTAGAACTTAGAGATGGTGATGTTAATCGTTATTCTGGTAAAGGTGTTTTAAAGGCAGTAAATAATGTTAATGAAATTATTGCTCCAGCACTTATTGGTTACGATGTAACTGATCAAGCTCTAATCGATATGAAGATGATTGAATTAGATGGCACTAAAGATAAATCACATTTAGGTGCTAATGCAATGTTAGGTGTATCTCTAGCTTGCGCAAGAGCTGCTGCTGATTTCTATGGTATGCCTTTATACAAATACTTAGGTGGAGCTAATGGCAAGACTTTACCTGTTCCAATGTTAAATGTATTAAATGGTGGTAAACATGCTGATTCTACAGTTGATATGCAAGAATTCATGATTATGCCTTATGGTGCTGAATCATTCAAGGAAGCTATTAGATGGTCTGCAGAAGTATTCCATGCTTTAAAGAAAGTTTTAAAATCTAAAGGTTATTCAACAGCTGTAGGTGATGAAGGTGGTTATGCTCCAAACTGTACAGAAGGTAATGAAGAACCATTAAAATTAATTGTTGCTGCAATTGAACTTGCAGGATACAAACCAGGTGTTGATTTTGGTATTTGTATGGACCCTGCATCAAGTGAATTCTACAATGCAGAAACAGGTAACTATGAATTAAGTAGATCTGGTCAAGGAACAAAGACTACTGATGAAATGATTGAACTATATTCTGATTGGTGCAACAAATATCCTATCATTTCTATTGAAGATGGCCTAGCTGAAAACGACTGGGATGGTTGGGTAAAATTATATAAAGCTATTGGTGATAAAGTTCAATTAGTTGGTGATGATTTATTTGTTACTAATGTTGAATACATTAAGAAAGGTATTGAATTAAATTGCGCTAATTCTGTATTAATTAAATTAAATCAAATTGGTACATTAACAGAAACTCTTGATGCAATCGAACTTGCTAAGAAGAATAATATGACTGCAGTAGTATCTCACAGATCTGGTGAAACAGAAGATACTACAATTGCTGATCTAGTAGTTGGATTAAATGCTGGTCAAATCAAGACTGGTTCTATGTCAAGAACAGATAGAATTGCAAAATATAATCAATTACTAAGAATTGAAGATGAATTAGGTCCAGTTGCTCAATATCCTGGAAAAGATGCATACTACAATCTTAAAAAATAACTGTTTAGTTAATATCTGAAATATAATAGCTGTATAGAAATATACAGCTATTTTTTAACTCTACGAAAAATAGGGTGACTTATCTTAAACGATAGACTACTGTGGTGATAGGAGTTAGTTAATATGAATGCTGAAAAAACAGGCAACTTTATATGTGAATTACGTAAAGCTAAAAATCTTACGCAAAGACAACTGTCAGATATGCTTGGAGTGTCCGATAAAGCTATATCGAGATGGGAAACGGGCAAAGGTTTTCCTGAAATAAGCATTATGGAAGATTTGGCTAGAGTACTTGATGTATCTATTGCCGAATTATTAAAAGGTGAAGCAATCAAAGATGAGACTTCATCAAAGGAGATTATCGATATAACCGATGATAGTTATAATATCTTCAAAACTTTTATCAAAAAGGAAAGATTGAAATTATTTGGTTCAGGATTTATTTTTGGTCTTATATTAATCGTTATCTCTTTAACCCATCTTTTCAGTCCGATTTATTTTGATAATCCATCAGAAATAGTCAGAATTGAAAAACTTAACGATTCTCTGGTAGCTGTTTTAGATGAAAAGGTAGCCGGATATGATATCGATTCAAGCACGATGGATAATGACAAGTATATTTTTATCAGTTGCTATAAAACAAAATGGTATGAGTTATTCGCAAATAAACAGGAAAAGATTATCAGTTTGGCAAAAACAAGTGATGTTGGCTTTGTTTCCTATTATCCAAGTCTTGATGAAGACAATAAAACCATTTACAGTAATGGCAAAACAATGAATGGGGGGAGTAGTGACACTACCAAGACTCATCTATAACTATTGGATTGTTATTGGCATTGCTTTTAGTTTTGTTTCCTTATCTGTTTATTATGTATACAGAAAAAGATATTTTGCTAAAACTGTGTTTAAGATTGCTTCCTTCTTTATATCGTTTACTTTATCTGTTGTAATTGTTTTATTAGGTAAGATGGATAAAGTATATAATGCATCATATTATCTTAGTGGCATACTATTATTGACAATACTTCTAACGTTTCTTGCATCACTACTAATGACATACAAAACAAAAACTGAATAGTATAAATAAATGCGCGGGCACCATATCAACTGCACATTTATTATTTTTGAACTATAATAAAGGTTGTGAATAAGTTTATAAAGGATTTTAACGAAAAATATGCAGATAGCAGTATCTGGCAACTAATAAAATTCAATCTGACAAGTTTTACTATTACATTTGTTCAGCTCCTTTTAGCTAATGTTTTGCCTATCTTTTTTGATTCATTAACTGCAAAAATACCACTATCTATAAATGTCCTATTTGCAAAAGAGACGATAAGGAATATTGACAGCAAGTATGTGATTGATGGAGTATTGACCTGGGGATACTTATTACCATTTTTCCTGTCCAATCTCATTGCGAATATCTACGGATATTTTGTTAATATGAAATTTACCTTCAAAGGAAAAGGCACAAGAAAAGGAATGTATGTATATTGTGTAGTGCTGTTCATACTGATTATCGTTTCAACATGGCTGCAATCACAGATTACTTCTATTCTGAACACTACATCATTACGTGGATTATCCAGAACTATTGCCGCTTCTGCTGCTGGTTTATTTCAGATGTTAGTAATCTTTCCATTAGAGAAATATGTTTTGTTTAAGGAGAATTAAGGATGTGTAAACTTAGTATTATTGTTCCTGTTTATAATGGCGAGAAGTCGCTGCCAAGATGTTTAGACAGTATTATCAAACAGGATTATAAAGACTTAGAAATAATCGTGGTAGATGATGGCAGTAAGGATAAATCGTTAGAGGTTATGAATGAATACGCAAAGAAAGATGAGCGTATTGTGGTTATTCATAAAGAAAATGGAGGAGTATCATCAACCAGAAATAAAGCTCTTGATTTGGCTAAAGGTGAGTATATTCAATTTATTGATGTGGATGACTGGCTTCCATTTGATGCCAGCAAATCACTGATCAGATCGATGGAAGATAACAATGTAGAACTGGTTGTGGGTGATTTTTATCGTGTTATTGATGATAAAACCGCAAAGAAGGGCAGTTATAAGAAGGGTGGAGTAGTCAGCAGGAATGAATATGCTGATAAGATGATGCTATCTCCTGCTGATTTCTATTATGGTGTTCTTTGGAACAAACTATACAAAAAAACAATTATTGATACACATCATATCAGAATGGATGAGAATATCGATTATTGCGAAGATGTAATATTCAATCTTGAGTATCTATTACATGTAAACAATATCTTCATTCTTAAGTCACCGGTATACTACTATCATTTATCAGAGGGATCTTTGGTAACTCAGAATCTGAATATTTCAAATACTGTAAAGATGAAACTTGAAGTTATAAAATACTATAACGATTTCTATAAGAACATAATGGATCCTTATGATTATGAACAGAGAAAGCCGATAATATACACATATCTGTTTGCTTTCAGTACTGATATACTGAATATACCGTTTGTAGATTCGATTAAGAAGCTTGGAGAAGAATATGGTGAAAAAATTTATTATGATGAAACTCATCGCAATAATCGTCAGTTTGTATATGACTATTTTTCAATCAGTATGTTAAAGAAGTTATTAAGCACAACAGCTCAACAGTATAAATTAGATCTTACGGATATAGTTATTCTTTATTATCTTTATACTAAAAACAGCTCTGCTTCTTTTGATGAAATAGTTTCCGTGTGCGATATCAAATCGAGCTCAGCAGCCATATCTATTACAAAACTCATTGCTTTGTCATATATCAGAATCGCAGATGTATCATTCAAAAACGATAAGATACTTCTTTATACATATGTTTCTGGAAAGTTTGATAATGCCTTGAAACAAATAGATCTGGATTATGAAAATGTTTGTTTTAACGGACTAACCAACGAAGAAATCAATGAGTATAAAAGGCTTCAAAAACTGATATTTAATAATATTAAAAATATAATTCAAGAATAAGCACATAATAAAAGAATTAGTATATAATGGTTTTAATGCTTAAAAGATTTATCTCGTATTATAAACCGTATACGAAACTGTTTGCACTGGATATGTGTTGCGCCTTAGGCAATTCAGCATCCAGTGTTTTATACCCAATTCTTACAAGATATATGCTTAACGATCTGATCCCAAACAAGAAGTTCAATCTGATAATCGTGTTTGGAATCATATTGCTGATGGCATATGTTTTAAAGATGCTGATGAAGTATTCTGTTGATTACTATGGACATATGGTCGGTACCAATATGCAAGCAGATATGCGCAGGCAATTATTTAATAAATTAGAACAACTTCCTTTTTCTTACTATGATAATAATGAAACTGGTCAAATAATGTCACGTATTACAAATGATCTACAAGAAATATCAGAACTTGCTCATCATGGTCCTGAAATGCTTGTGATGACGTCATTTTCTTTATTGTTTTCATTGTTTTACTTATCCAGTATCAATGTTACATTGGCACTGATAATATTCTCTTGTTCGCCACTATTGGTGTTTATAGCTTTTTTGGTAAGAAGAAAACATATGGAATCATCAAGAAAGGCTAGAAGATCTATTGCTTTAATTAATGGTGATGTTAATTCATCGATTTCGGGAATTAGAATAACTAAAGCATTTAATAATTCTGATAAAGAATTAGCTAAATTTGAAAAGAGTAATAAAGCATTTGTAGAAGCTAAAAAAGGTCAATATTTTACAATGGCAATTCAACACTCAGCTACTATATTTGTTACTGATATTTTTAATGTTGTGTGTTTAATAAGTGGTGGTATTTTCTTGTATAGAGGTTTGATAAGTTTTGGAGATTATTCAACATTTATTTTATCTGTAAGTTTATTTACTTCACCAATCTTACAATTAGTGCAATGGATGGAACAATTTGATAATGGTGTTACTGGTTTTGAAAGATTCATTGAAATAATTGATTTACCTGTTGAACAAGATAAAGATAGTGCTAAAGATTATGAAAAACTAAATGGTGAAATTAGATTTGAAAATGTTTGCTTCTCTTATAACCATGATAGTGAACACAAAGAAGTTTTAGATGATATTAGTTTTGTAGTGCCTAAAGGAAAAACTGTTGCCTTAGTAGGACCCTCTGGTGGAGGTAAGACAACAATTTGTCATTTACTGCCAAAGTTTTATCATATTGATTCAGGTAAGATTACAATTAATAAAATTGATATTGAAGATATAACAATGAAGTCCTTAAGAGAAAACATTGGTATAGTCCAACAAGATGTTTTCTTGTTTTCTGGGACATTTTTAGAAAATATTGCTTATGGTAAAAAAGATGCAACACAAAAACAAATAATCAATGCTGCAAAAAAAGCTAATATATATGATTATATTATGTCTTTACCTCAAGGATTCAATACCCAAATTGGTGAAAGAGGAGTTAAACTATCTGGTGGTCAAAAACAAAGATTATCCATCGCAAGAGTATTTTTAAAAAATCCATCAATATTAATACTTGATGAAGCTACTTCTGCTTTAGACAATACTACTGAAGCTTTAATACAAGAGGCACTTAATTCACTTAAAAAAGGAAGAACTACTATAGTAGTTGCTCATAGATTATCCACAATCAAAAATGCCGATGAAATATTAGTTGTAGCTAATGGCAAAATAGTTGAAAGTGGTAATCATGAACAGTTAATCAAGAAAAGAAATGGTATTTATAAAAAATTATATAAATCACAGTTTACAGATTCTAATTATGATATAGATGCAAGAATAATGATGTCATAAAAGACATCATTTTTGTATAATTAATTTGTATGAGATATACAATAGAAAACAATTATTTAAAGGCAATTATATCTGATCAAGGTGCTGCATTAGTAAGCTTTATTGATTTAAAAACTAATACCGATATTGTTTTGGGATATGATAGCGATCAAGAGTATTTAGATAATTATTCAGATTATTTTGGTGCAACTGTAGGTAGAAACGCAAACAGAATTGGAAATGCATGTTTTATCTTGAATGATAAAGAGTATCATTTAAATAAAAATGATGGTTTAAATAATCTTCATGGTGGCGGTATAAATGGTTTTTCATTTAAAAAATGGAAAGTAGAAGAATACACAATAGAATCTATAACTTTATCATATTATTCCAAAGATACAGAAGAAGGTTTTCCTGGTAATTTGAAGACACAAGTTACATATAAGTTAGAAGATAATAATCTAATATTTAGTTTTAATGGAACTAGTGATCAAGATACATTATTTAATATTACTAATCATTCATATTTTAATTTGGGAGATGAAAATATTTTAAATCATAACCTATATATAAATACATCAAAATATTCTCCTACAGATGAAAATGCTTTAAGTTTAGATTTTGTAGAAGATACAACAGATACAGCTTATGATTTTTCTACTAAAAAAAGAATAGGTGATAATATATCTAAATTAGAAAATGGTATTGATAATAATTATGTATGGGAAGTAATGGATGATAAGTTAATGTGTGAATTAAGCTTTAATAATATAAAACTTAGTGTCTATTCTGATTTGCCTGATATGCATGTATATACTGGATATCATTTAGAAAATAAAAAAGGTAAGAACAATAAAATCTATAATAGATTTGCAGGTATTGCCCTTGAATGTCAATATTATCCAAATGGTATTAATTATGGTGATAAGTTTATATTACCAATACTAAAGAAAAATGAAATTATGAAGCACTATATAAGATATGAAATAGAAGAGGTGAAAAATGGGATTTAAAGAATTAGTAAACAAAAGAAGAAGCATTCGTGCATATTTAGATGAAAAAGTAAATAAAGAAGATATTGAAAAGATTATGGAATGCGTTATGCAAGCACCTTCTTGGAAAAATAGTCAAACAGGTAGATACTATGTGGCACTGTCTGATGAAGCTAAGAAAGAAGTATTAGAATCTTTACCAGATTTTAATCAAAATAATTCTAGAAACGCTTCATACATAATTGCTACATACAAAACTGGATTATCTGGAGCTAATTCTAGTGAAGCTGATTTATGGGGTGCATATGATCTTGGTCTTCAAAATGCTTACCTTGTATTAGAAGCTTGTGAACTTAATTATGATACTTTAATTATGGGTTTAAGAGATACTAAAAAACTTAGAGAATATTTCAATATTCCTGAAGATGAAGTGATACTACCTGTTATTGCGATAGGAAAAAGAGCTAAGAATCATACAGTAAGAAATTCTAAGAGAATTGAAGAAGTATTAGTAATAAAATAGAGTTCTATAAGTTCATTTGATTGTTTTACAGGTTATTAAGAACTTGTAGGAATAATGTTTTATTCAAAAAAATAATTAAATTAATATTAAAAATAAGATAAATGAGATGAAAATCTCATTTTTTTATATAAAGAATTAGGAATTTGAAGATTTGTGGTGAATAAAGATATGAAGGAGGAAAAATTATGAGATCAATTAAAGTTGAACCAGAAAGACTTGAAAGTGCAGCTTCAACTATTGAAGAAGCAAATCGTGAATATGATCGTACATATCAGGCGATTTACACTCAAGTCGACAAAATGTCTTCATCATGGCAAGGAAAAGATAATACAGCTTTTACTAATCAGATTAAGGCCTTTGAAGATGATTTAAGACAGATTTCGATAATCATGAGACAGTATGCAGATTTTTTAAGAAATACTGCAAGAGCTTATCGTGAAACTCAGGACGAAGTCTACGCACAAGCTAATAACTTGAGAACTATTTAGAAAAGGAGGAATTTATGGAAGAAATTAGAATTACCTTACCTGAATTAAGTGATACAGCATCACAAATTAGAAATTACAACTCAACACTTGATGACATCTTATCTTTTGTCAAGAAGACGATGAATGATCTACAAGGTGTATGGGAATCTGATGGAGAGAATACACTTTTAAATTCATTCAATAAGTTTTTCGCAAAATTTATTGAAGAGTCAGAAGTCATAGAGTCTTATGCCAGATTTCTAGATGATACTGTAAACAATTATGATTCTTTAGAATCTACAATTGTTTCTAATGCATCAAACTTTGATTAAGAAAATAGCACTTTGCTTTGTAAGTCTTCTCTTACTAGTTACTTGCGCATCTTGCAAAGCAAGTGCTAATTATCAAATTAAAGATTACCTTAATAATTTAGCTTTTAAAACTGGCATAAGTGAAAGCAATAATATTGAGGATGTTTTTTGGGATTTATATGATTGGGGCGTTGTTAAAAAAGAAGATTATGAATTATTGAATAACTCATTAGACTATGGCTTTTTAGCTAAAACAATGAATGTTCTATTAGAAAAAGAAGAAGGTGACCTGAACAACTTAAAAGCTTTTGGTTGGATAGATAATAAATGTGATCAAGACGATAAGGTAAGTAAAGAAGTTAGTGATGATATTATAGATAAACTAACGTACTTCTTAAACAATAAATCTTTCGAAAACAACATCGATACTGAATATCGCAAAGATATTAAGACTATTGAAGATGAATTGAATAAAGGAGATATTGTTTTTAAAGATGATGAATACTATAAAGTATTGATGATAGAAGATGATGAACCTATTTTAGAAGAAGCAACATTTGAAGAAGTATTTTCTTATTTAGATATTTCAGGTGAATTTGAAATAGATTTCACAAATAGTGAAGTAATACCTTATGAAAATCAAAATAACACAATATATCAAAACCACAAATATAATTTCTTATCAAGTAATACTCATGTGTTTAATACAGATGGTTTTCGTATATCTTATAGTTTAAATAAATCAGGAATTGATGTACATATTTCTAAGAATGTGAATGATTTTAATCTATTTGTGGATTTAAGTGTTAATAATGTAAAACCAACTTTCAAATGGAAATATGAAGAAGACGATGTTAAGAATTGTTACTTTAATATAAAAATGAATTCAAGTGAAAAATTAGGAATATCTGATGGAAAATATGGTAATTATTATTTAAAATTTAAAGATTTAGATACTAGCTCATTTAAATCATTATTATCAACAATGGTTGATCCTATTAAAGATCAAGTAGAAGCTAGTATTCCTATTTGTAAGATTAAAACACCAATTCCTAATATTCCTACTGCATATTTGAATATGGATTTATTAATTAAATTATATGCAAGTGGAAAAGCAGAATTAGTTTTATATAATTCACATAATATGGGTTTTGAAACAAAGCAAGGTAAAGTTCGTTTTATTAATGAGCATGATCATAAGTTTGATTCTATTGCCCAAGCTTCTTCAAAAGCAGGTTTTGGAATTAATTTAGCTTTAGAAGCTGCAAGTTTTAGATTAGCTGATGTTGAATTGGATGCAGGCTTGAAAGCTAAACTCCAAAGCACATTACACCTATATGATAAGGATGGAAACATTGAATCAAATAGTTCAAATATAGAATATTCTACATTAAATGAAATAAGTAAGGAGAATAGCGATGTTAAAGTATGCGGTGATGTTTCTTTTTATTGGTATATGGATTTACTTATTAACACGTCAAAGACCAAGATGAGTAAATATGGCTTTTCTAGAACATTTAATATCTTAGATGAAGACAATCAAGTATTTGGAAATCTTCATCATATTGAAAATGGTCATTTTGTTAAAAAGTGTAGTAGAAATTCAAGGCCAAGCATAAAACAAATGAAGACAATTAAATCAGACAAAATTGTTTTAGACTCTTATGCAGAAGTATTAAATATAAATCAAACATACCAAATAATAATAAAAGCTTTACCAGAAAACTATAATAATCAAGATATTATTTATACCTCTAGCAACGATTGCATCAGTGTGTCTGATGGATTAATTAAAGCTATTAAAGCAGGCTCTAGTCAAGTTGAAGTTAAAACTAAAGATGATAAATATAAATCATATGTAAATATTTTGGTAAGTACAGGATAATGTTTGTAATAATAGAAGATAATTATCGTTTATATAAGTATTCATTAGATAATGATATCGAATATAAATCTATAAATATATATCAAAAGAATAATCAATTCTTTATTTCTTTAAAAAACAATTTTTATTTTGAAGATAATAATAAAATTAAAAAACTAGCTTATAGTCACTATGTCGTAAATATTGAAGGTTTATATTACCAAATAAATGTATATGTCTATAAAAGTATTAAGGGCATAGAAAAATATGCCCTTTATGAAAATAAGAATATAAAAATATCTAATGAAGATAATGCAGATATTAGAATATTTGATCCTTATATTAAAGATAAGTATTTAATAATTGAAAATAGCATTATTAAAAGTAACTTCAAGATTATCGTAAATAATAATCAATATAATAATCAACCATTAAAACAAGCAGATATTATTGAATTTTTAGGATTTAAAATTGTTTATTTTGATAAATTTCTATATATAAATCATTTTCTTTGTAAAAGCAGAATAAAACCTTATAGAGTTAATGAACACATTATTAAATACAAACTTATCAATAAAAATGATAATTATTATTTAGCTAAAGAAGTAAAAGAGTTAGAATATGAAGAATTAAAAGAATATATACAAGTAAGGCAAAATATTAATAATGATTTATATAAAACATTAATCCCCAATTTAACAATGGTTTTATCTATTTCATCATTATCGTTTATTAATTTCTATAATGCATCTATTGAAGGAAGAGATTTATTACATAAAGCATCTTACATGATTATGCCTATATCAATGCTTATCACAACGTTTATTCTGCCTTTGTTGTTTTATTGTATTGACTCATTAAAGAATAAAAGATTAATAAACAAAAATATAGAAGATTATCTTACTTATTTAGATGAATACCATGATAAAGCTAGTAATGAGATATCTAAATATTTAAGTGATATTAATAGTCATTATTTCAATCTTGTACAAGCTAATGAAAAGATGTTTTATGCAGGAGTTAATACTGATGATTATCTGAAAATAAGTATAGGTAAAACTCACATAGAAAAGCAATTTATTTATTCTATGACAAATTGTGAAAGAATAAATAAGAAATTAGAAGAAATAAAAAACAGTTTAAGTAGGATAGACGATATACCGTTATTCTTAGATTTAAAAGTATTTAATAATGTAACTATTATCACAAAAAGTTCTTTGAAGAAATATTATTTTTATAAGTTCTTACTTGAATTATCATATAAGCATCATTTTCATGATATTAATATTGGAATATACGCAAAGAATCTTTCTATAATTAATGAAATATATAATTTGCCACATTTGTTTATTAATGGAGCGCGTATGAGTTTTAATTCATATAATGAGCTTCAAGAAATAAATCAAAAACTATTAGATAAACCTTTAATTATATTTATGTATGACTATTGTGATTTTGTGTTTAATAATAATCAAATAATTGTATTATATTTTTCTGATAATAGAAGAAACCTTTATAAAGACTTCAAAGCAATAATTGAATATAATCACAACAATGGATATTTATATAACAAAAGCTATAAAGAATTCATATATTATCAAGAAGATGTAGATTATAGCTATTACTTTAATGAATTAGGAAAATATAATTCACTTATAGAAAGACAAACTGAATATAGTTTTAATAGTATTTATCATAATTTTGATATTAAAAAAAGTTATTTATCTTCCAATATCGGTTTAAAATCAATATTTGCATATCATAATAATGAATTAATTAGTTTAGATCTTCATGAATCTAAACAAGGGCCTCATGGTTTAATAGGAGGATCTACTGGTTCTGGTAAATCAGAATTGATTGTTTCGTTACTATTAAGTTTGTGTATTAGATATTCACCTGAGTATTTAAACATTGTTTTGATTGACTATAAAGGTGGAGGAATTAAAGAATCACTATCTTACAACAACAAAACAATCCCACACATTAGTGCGTGTATCAGTAATTTAGAAAATAATACCATCGAAAGATTAATTATTGCCTTGAAACACGAATGCATACAAAGACAAACTAAATTTAAAAATCTATCAAAAGATACCAGTTTATCAATTATGAATATTGATGACTACAATCAATACGATAATAAAAGAATGTCTCATTTATTAATAGTTGTAGATGAATTTGCGGAATTAAAAAAACAAAATCCTGAATTGATTAAAGAATTAATATCACTTTCAAGAATAGGTAGAAGTTTGGGCGTTCATTTAATATTAGCTACACAAAAACCAAGTGGAAACATTGATGATGAGATATGGTCTAATTCTCGTTTTAAACTTGCGCTAAAAGTCTTCGAACAAAAAGATTCAATAGACATCTTAAAGATTAAAGATGCAGCATACATCAAAGATCCTGGCTCATTCATAATGAGAATTGATGAAAGTGTTTCTAAAGGAAAAGCTTTTTATTCAAAGAAAGATATCAATTCAAATGATGCATATGAAATCTCATTATTAGATAATACATTAAATAGTATTTCTGATATTAAGATAAATAATGGAAGAATAAAAAGCGAGGCATCATACTTCTGTAATAAGATAATGAATATTTGTGATGAATTAAATATTTTAGGACACAATCTTAAATTTCTTCCTGCCGAAAGTAAAATGCGCAAAAGTTTTAGTAGCAATAATAGTTTTATCTTTGGTGAGATTGATGATTATATAGATAATAAGAGTGGTATATTAAAGTATTCATTAAATGAAAATATACTTATTTATTCCGAAAGAAAAGATGAAATTAATAGTATTTTAAATACATTAAATGATTTTAATAGACAAAGTGTTGTGATAGGTAATAAACAATATATAGGCAAATATATAAGCGATAGTTTATTGTTTGATAATGATGTAGATATCTTTTACTTATTTGATAAAATTGATAAAAATAATCTTGATTTATGTTTATTAATAGAAGACTTAAATACGTTTTTGACATATAACGATGAATATCTTAGTAGATTATATTCATTGATCAAAAGAAGTGAAAGGCAGAATTTTAATATCATATGTTTCACAAATTCATCTTCAATTAGTTTTAAGATATTAAATGCATTTAAAAATAAAGTAATGGTTGAGAATTCTGATCAAAATAATATAAGTAGTTTCTTTATGATGAAAAGTGAGTATAAAGGATCATGTTTCTATTATGATGAAAAACCAATTAGCTTTATACCGATTGCTATAGAAGATTTACTAATAGAAGAAAGAATTATTGAAAGAATAATAAATATAATACCTGAGAATATAGAACCAGAAATAAATAATAATATGTTTTTGATTGGTTATGATCTTAATAGTAGAGAAAAAGTATTTGTGGATAATGACATATTTATTAGTTCTTATAGTGAAGAATTATTAGATAGTTATAGAAGACATTATAATGATTTAGAAATAAAAGAATATAGTCATTCAATAGTAAGAAAAGATATTAATAAAGTGTTATGGATAGGCCCAGGTCTTTATTCTCAAAGATTATTTATTAGTAGACAAAGAAACGATATTTTAAGAAGTCAAGGAATATTATACATAGATGGAAAAGAAAGGTTAATAAAGGTAATGAATTATGTTTAAAGTACCAATTAGATTTGTATTAGTTAAAAGTAGTGAGATTTTAGAAGTTAAATTAGATAAAAGATTAAGTTTTGAAGATAATTTTAAAATTATAAAAAAATTAATAAAAACTAATTATGATAATATTTATGTTTTTGATCCTATTAGAAAAATATTTTTAAGAAGGGATTTACCTTTATTTAATTTTGAAATAGAAACTTTTAGAATGTTTTATCTATTCACTTGTTGAAGAAGATTTAATTTGTTTTAAAGTATAGAAAACTACTTCAGCATCAGCATTTAATCTTGCATTTGTTGAGAGTCTACCAATTCCATTGCTGATATCTAAAGTTTTACCATTTTTGGTGATTTTTCCACTTAAGTATTTTTCGGCGCCAGATTGTCTATTGAATAAATTGATTATTGGCAGATTAATCTGTCCACCACGAGAATGTCCTGAAAGAAGATAATCAAAATTATATGATGTTAGTTCATCAAATATATCAGGACAATGTGATAAGACTATTGAATAATTATCTAAATTAACTCCTGAAAAAGCTGATGGAATATCAGGACTACCATCAATCAATGAAGATATACCTATAATATTAAAATAACTATTTTTATCTATGTTTATTTGTTGATTTGCATTCTCTAATATATTAAAACCACTTTGGCCATATATTGATGTAATTAAATCATATTGTTTATAGTCATATTCTCCTAATATTGCATATTTTCCATATTTTGCACTTAATAAATAAAGTTTATTAGGAAGATAATCTTTCTCTTCTTGACTTAATTTTGAATAAGCTTCATCATCTATTAAATCACCACCAAAGATAATTAAATCAGGTTTAAAACTATCAATTGTATTAAAAACTTTATCTAAATATTTAGTATCTAAATAACTTCCATAATATAAATCAGAAAAATACGCGATTAATAGTCCGTCTGTATCTTCATCTATTTTTGAACTTTGTAGTATTTCTTGGCGTATTTGTAGCTGATTAGTGTTTATTTTAGTAGCATTTATATAGCACAATAAACAAATAACTAATAGGCCAGAAATAATAATAGTAATTCTTTTAAACATATAATAATTATACCCTAGTAAATCACATAATTTTACATAATTAAAACATAATATAATCAATTAGTGTTTGATACTATAATGATGCAAGGTAGTGAGGCCTTGTCGATACTAGCCCCCAAAATTAGTTGTATCGTATATATTTATCCCCTTAAATAAAAAAGAACAGCCCCAAATATAATAGGGGCTTTTCTTATGGTAAAATTTATTTATGAAGAGTAGAAAGAGTAAAACTCTATTAAGTGTATTTGTTGTATTGTTGATATTGGTTTTAAGTGCTTTAGGGGTACTTTTTTATATAAATAATGAAAACAATAAAACTAATCCTTACTTTTTAGCAAATACAACTCAATATGTAGAAGTATTTGATTCTGAAAACAATACATTATCTTTACCTAGAGGTACTTTAGTAAATATAAAGAATAAGAAAGAAATAATAAATGATGTTGAATATAATCAATTCGTTATAGATGAGAAAACATATTATGTTTTAGATGAATATATAAAAGAAGATAGAAATAATTGTGTTTTAGAAAAAACAGTTTATGCTCTAAGAGATCATGTCTTAACAAAAAATCATGATGATTTTTATATTGCAGGATGGGTATATAAAAAAGATGAACTTAAGGTAAATGATTATCATGAATTACTTGAAGATGGTAGTGTTGATTATTATTTTGTAAATGATACAGGATATATCTCAGGAAAATATGTCGCAACTACATATTATGAAACAGCTTTAGATTCAAGTATTTATTCAGATGTTTACTATGGTGATGGAGGAGATCCAAGGAAAATAGATTATTATCCAAAAGAGGAATTGAGTTTTAATCATATGCCTGAGATTGTAAAGGCATTGTATATAAATGCTGAAGCAGTAGTAGATACGAAGGAATATATAGATATTGCAAAAAAGACCAAGGGAATAAATGCATTTGTGGTAGATATTAAGGATTGTTATGTCGATACACAATTAGCTTATGATTCTCCTGTTGGTAAAAAATACGCACCATCAACATCTAATATTCCTAATACTTTTGAAGTATATAAAGAGAATATGAAAAAGATTAAAGATGCTGGCTACTATTTAATTGGCAGAATTACAGCTTTTAAAGATGATGCTTTTGCAATTGATAATCCTGAGGAAGCTTTGACATATAATGGTCAATTATATACTTATGGCGGAGTTAAATGGCCTAGTATATTTTCTAGAAAAATGTGGGAGTATGATTTAGCTTTAGCAAGTGAAGCTATAATGGAAATGGGTTTTGATGAAATACAGTTTGACTACATCAGACTTCCTGAAGATGTTGAAGATGTTGAATTACATAATGTATACAACGAAACAAGAGCACAAGCTGTAGTTAACTTTTTAAGATATGCTAGTGAGTATTTACATAATATGAATGTATATGTTTCTGGAGATGTGTTTGGTGAAACAAGCGGAGATGAAGATGATAAGTTTTCAAGTTATGTTACATACTATGGTCAATTTTGGCCTGCAATATCAAATGCTTTAGATGCCATTAGTGCCATGCCTTATCCTGATCATTTTCCAGATTATGCATTTGGAATATCATTGCCATGGCTTAATCCATATGATTTATTTGTTTCTTGGGGCAAAGCAACAAAATTTGCTCAAGATAATACTTATGATCCTGGAAAATGTCGTACATGGATTATGGCTCAAAATTCTGATCCTTATGATGTTGTATATGGACCAAAATTTGTTAAAGATCAAATTGATGGTTTAACATACGCAGGTATCAACGATGGTTATATGACATGGAATTCTGCTTCCGATTTATACAAATACGAACAATACATAGAAGTATTTGATTAGTATTTTTTAATTATATAAGTAATAGGGGAATATAACTTATCTTGTCTATATTTTTCAATTACTTTTATTTTATTATCATTGATATATTTATCTAATAAATAATACTCATCTTTACCACCTTCATGCGCTAAATAAAAGGTAATAACTATATAAGCATTATTTTTTAATAACCTATAAGCTTTTATAAAACTATTTAAGGTATCATCTTTATTTGTGATAGATTTAATATCATAATTTGGTAAATAACCAAGATTATAAATAACAAAATCGATATCTTCATTAATATATGAATCAATATTTGCATGATTATCATGTATTAAAATCACATTATTCTTATTTTGAACTTTTTCTTTTGTGTTTTTAATAGCTAAATCGCTAATATCAAAAGCATATACTTTTTTAGCTAAATTACTCAAAAATAAAGTATCATTTCCATTACCAGCGGTCATGTCTACACAAATACTTTCATCATTAATTAAAGGTTTAAGATACTTATGCACAAAAGTGTTATTGTTCATATTTTATTCCTTGATATGTATCTAGTTTTCTCATAAGCTTATCAATATCATTAAGAATAGTAGTTTTGTTTAATAACCAATTAGGTTTAATTAAATCATCAGCAATAGGATCTCCAGTGAGTCTTTGAACAACAACTTCAGGTCTTAATAATTCTAATTGTTTTACAACAAGTTCAATGTATTCATCTCTATTGATTAATTGATAATTGTTTATTTCATCTAAACTAGCTAAAGAAGTATTTTTAATAATATGAAGCATATGAATTTTAATTGCATCAAATGGTAGATGATTTATATCTTCTATAGTTTTTAACATAGAATTTTTATCTTCAAATGGTAAACCATTCATTACATGAACACAAACTTTGATATTTGTTTTATCCAATTTATATAAAACTTCTTTAAAGTCTTTAAAATCATATTGTCTATTAATTATTTTTCCAACTTCATCATTAGATGTCTGAAGGCCTATTTCTAAGTTGATTGGTTTAATATAAGAAATTCTATCCAAATAATTAATAACATTATCTTCAAGACAATCACATCTTGTAGCTATTGCTATTTCTACAACTTCATCCATTTTTAAAAATGGTTCCAACATGTTTTGTATTTTTTCTAAAGGACCATAGGTATTTGAAAAAGATTGAAAATAGGGAATATAAAAACCATTTGGCCACTTATTATCCATAATTTTTTTATTTTCAGAATATTGTTTTAAGATATTTTCACTACTAACTAAGTTAGAATCACCACTTCCTGCTTGTGAACAAAATATACATCCACCAAAAGCTTTTTTACCATCTCTATTAGGACAAGTAAAACCTGCATCTATGATAATTTTAGATACTTTTTTATGATATTTATTCTTTAAATAATAATTGAAAGTATGATATCTTTTTTCGTTAAAAGAATATTTGAAATTATTTATCATAACATAGTAATTTTATCATTTAAAAAGGTGATTTTTAATCACCTTTGGATGTTTGTTTTCTTTGTTTTTCTGCAAGAAGCAAGAAGATAAAGCCTAAAGCAAAGAATACTGCAAGAGAAGCAACAGCAATATTGATTGTTCCTCCTGCAAGTTTAACCCAAGCAATAACTGCTGATCCTAAGAAGGATGCACCTTTAGAGAAAATATCATAAATACCAAAGTATTCACCAGAGTTTTCTGCAGGTATGATCTTTGAGAAATAACTTCTTGATAAAGATTGAATTGAACCTTGGAAACATCCTACACCAAAGGCAAGAATACCAAAGTCTAATAATGTTTTAAGTGTTAAAGCATATAAACATACACAGAAATAACCAACTATACATACTAGTATTAGTGGTGCAGTAGCATATTTTTTAGATAATTTCGCAAATACTAGTGAACCTAAAAAGGCAACAACTTGAGTAGCTAATAAGAAGACAACTTGACCAACAGTAGGTAAACCTAAGTCAGTACCAATATTTATACAGTTATCAATAATTGTGCCAACACCATCAATATATAAGAAGAAGGCAATCAAGAAGAACAATACAGTTTTATCGTGTGTAAATATTTTCTTTAAAGTTGATGCTATTTTTGCGAATATTTTTTTGATTTCACCTTTTTCAGAATCAACATAATTAATTTGTTTATAGTTTTTAATTAAAGGCATAGAAACTAGATACCACCAAATACCAGTAACTGCAAAGCCAATAATTTTACCAACTAGTGGAGGAAATAGCATCAAAGATTCAGATAGTCCACCAGATAAAACATATGCGACCATTGCGATGATAAATGGAATACATGAACCAATATAGCCCCAAGCATATCCATAAGATGACACTTCATCCATTCTATCTTCGCTAGTGACATCATTTAACATTGAATCATAGAAAGTTAAAGAAGCAGAATAAGCAATTCTAGTTAATACAAACAAAACTATGAATAAAACCCAGCTATTAGCAAAGCCATTAATAATACAACCGATAACTCCTAAAGCTACAGAAGTAGAGAAGAATACTTTCTTTTTATCCTTATGATCAGCAAAAGCTCCACATACTGGTCCAATTAAAGCTACAACAATTGTAACAATAGAAATAGCAATTGAATAATATGCAGTAGCATTATCTGAAGATATTCTTCCTGGTGCATCACCTATAGCTAAATCTTTAAACCAAATAGGTATCAAAGAACATGCAAGCATAGTAAATGCTGAATTTCCCACATCATATAAAACCCATGAGAATTCTTCTGGACTTAAGTTCTTAAAAACTTTTGATTCATTTAATCTTTTAAACAAACCTTTCATTGTACTTCTCCTTAATAATTTTTAATTGGAATATAATTTAATTCTTCATCATATTTTAATATTGGTGTTTCATCACCACCAATAGGATCAAAATCATTTTCAAAATAATTAATTAATTTTTCTTTGCCTAATAAAGCATTGTAATAATTATTCACAAGCTTAGGATATAACTCAAGGGCATAGGCTCTTAATTTATCAATACGTAGATTAGAATCTTTACATTTATCTAATTCTTCAACTTGAACAATTAAATCAGCGTAATCAGACATGTTAATTCTTTTAAGTAGCGAATGCAAAGCAGTTCTTTTTATATTGTTTTTACAATTAAGTGCAGAAATTATAATGTTTTGTGCATTAATTGTTCTATTGATTTCCTTTATAGAAAAAGGAAAAAATCTAGAAATGATTTTCGCATTATAAGTACTTGGCTTTAAAGACTCAGCTCTATTAGTTTGCGCTATTGATTTTCCATCAAGTCTCATGAGATGTCCATCATACTCAGATTCAATTTTATTGTGTGATAGATTCTCAGTTACAGCATCTTTTTTATTAATATATCCATGACATTGACTATCTAATGCATAATGTGACAGAAAGCCTAAAATATATGAAAGCATTGCATCTTTATCATCATCAAATGATTTATAAACAGTAATAGAATTTTCAAAAAATGTTTTAGCAGGTTCATGATGAAGATTAGAACCATATTTAGGAATAACAGAATGAGTTAAATCATAAAAAAGAATATCTGGACCATGTACTCCAAAATCAAAAAGTTCACGATTCTCGTTAACAACAGTTTTTAAATTTTCTGGTAATGTTTCAATGCAATCACATCCGAAACGCCAATGCGCATATGTAGTAGGCATAATATTAATATAATTTTAACACAATTAATATATATCAACTAATAGTGCTGAATTATTTACAAATTAGATCGTGTGCGATACAATTCAAATGGAGGTAGTATTTATGGCTAATTTTTATGATTATAAAGTCACTGCAGCTAATGGTGATGAAGTGAATATGGCAGATTTAAAAGGTAAAGTAGTTATGGTGGTAAACACTGCAACTGGTTGTGGTTTTACACCTCAATATGAACCTATTGAAAAGATGTATAGAGATTATCATGATAAGGGTTTAGAAATACTAGATATTCCTTGTAACCAATTTGGTAATCAAGCTCCTGGCACAGATGAAGAAATTCATGAGTTCTGTACTCTACATTACAATACAACTTTTCCACAAATGAAAAAGTCTGATGTTAATGGCGAAAATGAATTACCATTATACACATACCTAAAATCACAAAAGGGATTTGAAGGATTTGGTAAAGGTCTTGCAGCAAAAGGACTTAGTCTAGCTATAAAAAAATTCAATAAGGATTTAAAGAAAGATGATATTCAATGGAACTTCACTAAATTCATTATTGATAGGCAAGGTAATGTCGTTGCAAGATTTGAACCTACAATCGATATGAAAGAAGTTGAAAACTGTGTAGTTTCATTATTATAAAAGATAGGCTTAGGCCTATTTTTTTAAGAATTCAGCTAATGTGATTATTTCAATAATATGTTTTATATCTATTAATTCATAGAAATGAGGAAATAATTTTTCTTTATCTTTTTCTTCGTAAACTATTCTATCTATTAATTGGCTTTCATCAATTATTAAAACTAAATAGTTTTCTATTTCTGCAGTAAATCTATCAATTATTTTATATAAGCCTTTAAGATTTGAAGAATGAATAAAACCATATTGTTTTATTTCAGACTGTCCAAAAAAACTATTTTCTTTTTCTTTATTCCAAGTTTTTTTATCAATAACGTGATAGATCATAAGTATGATACTATCATATTATTTCTCGTATATCTTTAGCAAATACTAATCTGTTATTATAAAGATGTAAGATGAAAAAGAATAAGCTAATAGTTTTCTTAATTGTTTTTGTAATAATAGGAGTGATAATTATGTCATTTTTTATGAGTAAAGATTATATTGTAGGAAAAGATATCGTTATAGATGATGTAAAAGATTTTTATTACACATATCATCATGTTAATTATAATCCTGAATATCAAAGATACAGATTTTATAAAAATAATGATGAATATATATTTTTTCATGATTTAAGAAAAAAAGACGGTTATGGTTTTTTAGATGAGAATGATTCAATAAGAAAAGGTGAGATAAAACTCAATAAAGAAGAATGGGAAAAGTTTTATAGTTTAATAATTGATGGGAAAGTAATAAAGAGAAAAGATAATGCAGAATCTGGTGATTCAGGACCATGGATGTATTTATATTGGAAAAATGATAAGGATAAATATCAAGAATATTATTTTGCATCATATGAAAAACAATTAGAATTTAAAGAATATTGTGAATCACTTATAGAAAAATAAAAAGCCATGTGAATGGCTTTATTTTTATAATGGCGGTGCGTACGGGACTCGAACCCGTGATCTCCTCCGTGACAGGGAGGCACGATAACCAACTTCGCTAACGCACCATGGAGCAGATGAAGGGAATTGAACCCTCGTGTCCACCTTGGCAAGGTG
>Ga0256405_10000781_pt1 | contig 98203 bp, 75 predicted proteins | sample RumenRJG_02DNA_FD_189096 | JGI IMG/M metagenome (GOLD analysis project Ga0256405, IMG submission 189096) | Bovine rumen microbial communities from Lethbridge, Alberta, Canada - RJG_02 | ecosystem: Host-associated > Mammals > Digestive system > Stomach > Rumen | place: Canada: Alberta...
CGGCCGCACGGTCATCAACGTCATCCTGGCTGATGACGTAGAAGCCTTGCAGGGAACCGTCGTCGTCGGTTACGGTACCCAGAAGAAGGTCAACCTGACCGGTGCCGTCGAACAGGTCGGCGAGGAAGTCTTCGAGAACCGTTCGGTCTCCAACCTGGCACAGGCACTCGAAGGCGCGGTCCCGAACCTGAACATCAAACTGACCGACGGTAAGCCGAGCCGTTCCGCGAGTTTCAACGTCCGTGGTACGACCTCCATCGGACAGGGCGGTAGCGCACTCGTGCTCATCGACGGCGTCGAAGGCGATCCTTCCCTGCTGAACCCGAACGACATTGAGTCGGTTTCCGTCCTGAAGGACGCCGCCTCCGCCGCCATCTACGGTGCCCGCGGTACCTTCGGCGTGGTCCTCATTACCACCAAGAGCCCGGAAAAAGGACGCATGCGCGTCAACTACACGACGAATCTGTCACTGCGCGCTCCTGCTGAGACGCATGAAAACGTGACGGACGGTGTCACCTGGGCGGAGATGTTCCGGGAGAGCTACTACAACCGGCTCTTCACTGTCCCGGCCTCTATCAACGCCCAGCAGCCCTTCTCTGACGCTTGGCTCGAAACCTTCCGCCAGCGCAAGGCCGCCGGCAACACCCAGAACTACGAAGTCGTCAACGGACGCTATGTCTACTACGGCAACGATGACTACTACGACCTGCTGTATAAGGACCAGGCCTTCGCCCAGGACCACAACGTAACCATCCAGGGCGGTACCGATAAGGCTGACTTCTACCTCTCTGGACGTTTCTACAAGTTCGACGGTCTGTACAACTACAACCCCGATACCTACAAGTCCTACAACCTCCGCGCGAAGGGATCCCTGCAGGTAACCAAGTGGCTGAAGGTGAGCAACAACTTCGAGTTCAACCAGTCCTTCTACCACCAGCCCTACGTCAACTCCGGCTCGATCATGATCAACCGGTACATCGAGGTGGGCGGCTGGCCGACCATGCCTGCGTTCAACCCGGACGGAACCTCGACTTATGCTGCCGCTTACAACATCGGTGCATTCGCCCAGGGGCTCAACTACCGCGACAACAATGCCCGGCTGCTGAAGAATACCATCGCCGGCCGCGCCTCCTTCCTGGATGACAAGCTCCACCTGAATGCGGACTTCACCTTCCGCTACGGCGATAGTGGCTACCTGTACAAGCGTATGCCGATCATCTATTACCTGGGCCCGGACGTCCAGACTTCCCTGGGTGCGACAAACAATTTCCTCGGCACCCAGACGGCGACCAGGCTCTATACGGCTACGAACGTTTACGCCGACTACGAGCATACCTTCGCGGATGCGCATACCTTCAAGGTAATGGGCGGTTGGAACTATGAGACGCAGAGCTATGACGAAATCAACCTGCAGCGCAACGGTCTTCTGATTGAAGAGGCTGAGAACATCAACCTCGCCCTCGGAGACGACATCACCACCTCCGGAAAGGGAAACCGTTGGCGTATCGCGGGTCTGTTCTTCCGCGTGAACTATTCGTTCAAGGACCGCTATCTCCTTGAGGTCAACGGACGCTACGACGGGTCCTCCAAGTTCCCGCCGGCACAGCAGTGGGCCTTCTTCCCCTCCGTCTCCGCCGGTTGGCGTATCTCCGAAGAGCCGTTCTGGAACATAGATCCCAAATACGTCAGCAACGTCAAGATCCGTGCTTCCTACGGTTCCCTGGGTAACGGTAACGTCGATCCCTACAGCTACCTCGAACTCATGTCCCCGGCAACTTCCAGCAGTGTCCTGAACGGCATTCAGAACAAGTACGTGAGCGTTCCGGCCGTCATCCCCGCCGGGCTGACCTGGGAAACCGCAACGACCAAGGACATCGGTCTCGACTTCCAGCTCCTGGACGGGCGCTTCTCCTTCAGCGGCGATTACTATGTGCGTAAGACCACCGACATGTACACGGTCGGTATGACTCTCCCGGACGTCTTCGGTGCCTCTTCTCCGAAGGGTAACTACGCCGACATGACCACCCGCGGTTGGGAACTCTCCATCGAATGGAAAGACCAGTTCGATCTCGGCGGCAGCCCGTTCCGCTATCAGGCGCGTGCGACCCTGCACGACTACAAGTCGGTAATCGACAAGTACAACAACACCGACAAACTCTTGTCTGACTATTATGCAGGACAGACGCTCGGTGAAATCTGGGGTTTCGAATCCGACGGCCTCTTCCAGAATGAGTCTGAACTCGTAGGTTATGTCAACACCCTCGTTACCGCTTCGACGGACAAATGGCGCGTCGGTGATGTCCGCTACGTGGACCGCAATGGCAACGGAAGGATCGACTACGGCAAGAACACCCTCGACGACCACGGTGACAAGATCATCATCGGCAACTCTGAACCCCGCTACATGTTCAGCTTTACCCTGGGCGGCGACTGGAAGGGCATCTTCCTGAACGCCTTCTTCCAGGGCGTCGGCAAGCGCGACTGGTATCCGGCTTCGGAATCCACGTTCTGGGGCCAGTACAACCGTCCGTACAACAACATCCCGGCCTGGCACGTAGGAAACTACTGGACACCGGAGAACACAGATGCCTATCTGCCCCGCTACTGTACCTACAACGGAACCGTCGGACGAAGCAGCTACCCCAATACCCGTTACGTCCAGAACACGGCGTACATCCGCCTCAAGAGCGCCCAGCTCGGCTACACACTGCCTCAGTCCGTCGTCTCCAAGATCGGGCTCAGCGACCTCAAGGTCTATCTGTCGGGTGAAAACATCTGGAGCTGGTCTCCGCTGTACCGCCTCACCAAGCATTACCAGGATGTTTCCACCGCCTCCAGCGGCGTGGATACGGACCTGAGCACCAGCAACTATGGTGACGGTAACTCCTATCCGCTCCTGCGTACGGTTACCTTCGGTGTTTCCCTTACCTTCTAAAACATGATGCATATGAAAAAGATAATATATCTTCTTATGGGTGTGGTCGCAACCGGTTTCATGACGGTCGCCTGCGATCTCACTGAGGAGCCTATCGAAAAAGTGGGCAAGGAAGCCGTCTTCGGTTCGGAATCCGGCTTGAAGACCTATTCCTGGTCCTTCTACAATGCGCTTCCTTCCGGAAACGACCTGGCATATGCCGAAGGGACGTTGACCGATTACCTGGACGCCACGACATTCGGTTCCTTCCTCCGCAAGGGTGCCTACAACTCCGAGAACGCCGGCGGCTGGAGTTGGACGACGCTCCGTAACATCAACTGGTTCATCCAGAACCTCGAGGAATCTTCGGTGGACGAGACGGTCAAGAACAATTATATGGGCCAGGCCCGCTTCTGGAGGGCCTACTTCTACTATGACATGGTCAAACGCTTCGGCGACGTTCCATGGCTTGAGCGTGCACTCGACGTGAACGATACCGATGCCCTCATGGCTCCCAGGGACTCCCGCGAAACGGTCATGGAGAACGTCTGGAAAGACCTCGAGTTTGCCCAGCAGAATATCGCCCTTGCGAAGGACAATACCTGCTCGCAGGTCACCAAATGGGTCGCCTATGCGTTCGCGGCCCGCGTCGCCCTCTTCGAGGGTACCTTCCGCAAGTATCACAACCTGAACCTTGCCACCTCCGCCAACACCTGGCTGACAAGGGCGGCGAATGCTGCGAAATATGTGATGGACAACAGCGGTTACAAGCTCTACTCCACCGGCGAACCCACCAAGGACTACCGCGACATGTTCCTTGCCAAGGATCCGAAGACGGATGAGATCATGATGGCCAAGATTTTCAGTGATGAACTTTCGGTGCTCCACTATGCGAACTGGATCTGGACCTCCCAGACCTACGGCAGCTGCTCGAACTTCATCCGTCCGTTCATCTGCACCTTCCTCCAGGCCGACGGTACCCCGTACACCGACCGCGAAGGATGGCAGACAGAAGGCTTCTACAAGGAGACCCGCAACCGCGACCCGCGCCTCGCGCAGATCATCCGTACCCCGGGCTACATGCGTGAAGGAAAGAAGGCCCTCCCGGCCATCAATGCCTACGCCCGCCTGGGTTACCAGCCGATCAAGTTCTGCGTGGATGGGACCAGCGGCGATACGAAGACAGAGAATAACAACATGCTGTCCCTGTTCCGCTATGCGGAGGTCCTCCTCAACTATGCGGAAGCCAAGGCTGAACTCGGGACCTTCACCGATGACGATTGGGCCAAGACCGTGGGTGCCATCCGCAAACGCGCCGGCATCACCGGCGGACTCACCGCCAAACCGACCAAGGTGGACGCTTACCTCCAGCAGACCTATTATCCGAATGTCAATGACGCGGCCCTCCTCGAGATCCGCCGCGAGCGGGCCTGCGAGCTCTGCCTCGAAGGCTTCCGCTTCGACGACATCCGCCGCTGGGCCTGCGGTCAGCTGATGACGAAGTCCTGGACCGGCATGTACATCGAGGATATCGACACCCCGCTTGACTTCGACGGCGACGGCATCGGCGATGCCATCTTCTACACCACCGACGAAAAACTGAAGGCGGCCCTCGCCCTGGTCCCGGAGAAAGAGCGCGCCAACGTGATGAGCCGCGTTGTCACGACCGACCTCACCTCCTCCAACCTGCAGGTGCACGCAGTCCCCGGCGGCGGCTACTACCTCGCTTGGGATACCCAGGAGGACAATAACCGCGTCTTCGGCAAGAAGCAGTACCTCTATCCGGTCCCGGCCATGGTGATGGTCCGTAACCCGAACATCACCCAGAATCCGGGTTGGGAGAACAATGCTTCCAACGATGGCAATTAATTGTTGAAAAATCCCTATCTTTGGACAGGAACGGAAAAATTCGTTCCTGTCCTTTTTTTTTAACCACTTTCACATGAAACGAAACCTTACCTATCTCTGCATCCTGGGAATGGTCCTGTCCTTGACGGGATGCTCTTCCGGCCGGAGCAGCCGGAAAACCGAAGCAAAGGCCGCTGACGCCGCTTCCGCCCAGATCCCCGATTATGCCAAGAAGAAAAAGGCCGTCCGCCTGATGACTTACAACGTGGGCGTTTTCGGGAAATACATGGAAAACAGCATTCCCCTCGTGGCGGACCTGCTGAAGGAAGCCCAGCCGGACATCGTCGGCTTCAACGAACTGGACAGCTGCAACACCCGGCACAATGTCTATCAGCTGCAGGAGCTCGACACCTGCCTCGGAGAAGGATGGGATTTCGTTTTCCAATCCATGTTCCCCTATGCGGAGGGCGGCTACGGCGTCGGCATCGAGACAACGCACAAAATCCTGGGTTCCCGCAGCTATGACATCCCGAAAACACCCGGGGTCAGGCACATGGGTCTGCTGGCCGTCGAGACGGAGAAATTCGTCTTCCTGTCCACGCACCTCAATACTTCGCCCGCCGTTTCCCTGGAGCAGGCCAAGCTGATCAATGAATATGTCAAAAAAGACTACTGGAACTGCGGGAAACCCGTTTTCCTGGCCGGCGACATGAATTCCTACCCGGACAGCGAGACGATCGCCGAACTGGGCAAATGCTGGACCGTCATCAGCACCCTGGATCCGACCTTCCCGTCGAAAGGCCCGAAAAAATGCATCGACTACATCCTGGCCCTGAACAATGGCCAAAAGTGCAAAGTGATCAAATCCGCCGTAGGCACCGGCTTCAAGAGCGGGGATGTTTCCGTGGCTTCCGATCACCTTCCGGTATTCGTAGACGTGATCCTGCCATGAGAAACGGAATCAAAACCCTCCTGATCCTGGCCCTAGTGCTCGCCGCGGCGCCGGCCTGCCGGAAATCTCCGGACCGGGTGGTCCTGGGAGACGAACGTTTCGACACCTACCTTCCCCTTCTGGAAGGGAAACGGGTGGCCATCCTGAGCAACCAGAGCGGCATTGTCGGAGACGTCGTGGACGGGGAACCCCTCCGGCGCGAAGTCAATGATGAAACCATCGATGAACCCTTCCTGCCCCATGGCAGCGAGCGTCTGGGGCCGCACCTGATCGATGTCCTGCTCGACAAAGGAGTGAATGTCGTCGCCCTGTTCTCGCCGGAACATGGCTTCCGGGGGCTGGCAGACGCCGGGGAACTCGTCGGGGACAGCCGGGATGCCAAGACCGGCGTACCGGTCATTTCCCTGTTCAAGGGAGGGAAAGTGGAAATCCCGCAGGAGGTCCTGGATGGTTTCGACATTCTCGTGACCGATCTCCAGGACGTCGGGCTGCGGTACTACACGTATTATATCACGCTGCAGGATGCCATGGCGATCTGCGCCGAAAACGGCAAACGGGTCGTTGTCCTGGACCGGCCCAATCCCAACGGTTTCCTGGTGGAAGGCGATATCCTGGAAGACCGCTATTTCTCCAGCATCGGTTCCATTCCAGTCCCGACCGCCCACGGCATGACCCTCGGAGAGCTGGCCCTGATGATGAACGGAGAAGGCTGGCTCCGGGACGGGCTCAAATGCGACTTGGAGGTCGTTCCGTGCTTGAATTATACGCACCGGACGCTCTACAGCCTGATCCTGCCGCCCTCCCCCAACCTGAAGACCATGCGGAGTGTTTTCCTCTACAGTTCGATGTGCTACTTTGCGGGGACCATCGTGACGGAAGGACGGGGCACCGCCTTCCCTTTCGAGGTCTATGGTCATCCGGACATGACCGGACAGCCCTTCTCCTTTACGCCCAGAAGCATCCCGGGCGCTACCCGGCCGCGGTTCATGGACCGGGAATGCCATGGGAAGGACCTGCGGTCCCTTCCGCTGGACACCCTCCTCGCCCGCGGCAGCGATTTCCGCTATGTCATTGACGCTTATCAAAATCTGAATATCGGCGACGCCTTTTTCGGGATCGACGACCTCGGCGACCATTTCGAACTGCTGACCGGGACACGCCGGGTACGCGAAGCCATCGAGGCTGCCGCTCCGTCGGTGTCCCCTGCCGCGCTTTCCGCCCAGATCAAGGCCGGGTGGAAGGAAGAGGTTGAAGCATTCCGCTCCCTCAGAGAAAAATACTTGATTTACAGCGACTGAATCCCATTTCCCGGCATTTTCTGCCGGATTCAACGTCCCTGGCGAATCTTTCCCCATTGCCAAGCCTCCCTTGCAATGGGGAATGCTGTTTTTGTATCAACTCCAAATAAAAACGATATAATAAACTTTGTTATTTTAAATACATTGTTTATTTTTGTTCCGATAACCACTAACAAACACGAACAGCTCCTGTTTTTAGTGGGTAGCTTGATTTAGGAGCTTACAACTAACAATCATCATTATGATCAAAACCTATGAGAAGGGCAGACCTTCCAGCGGCCTCATGCGCATGCTGGCTGTTTGTCTGGCGTTTCTGATTGTATCCCCGATATTCGCACAGACGGTGCGCGTCTCGGGAACTGTTTCGGACGCGAACAACAATCCCATTATCGGGGTCGGTGTCGTCGAAGAAGGAACCCTCAACGGCGCGATTACCGACAACGCCGGCCGGTACTCGCTCTCCGTCAAACAGGGAGCCAATCTGGTTTTCTCCAGCATCGGCTATGCCACCCAGGTGGTTCCGCTGAACGGCCGCACGGTCATCAACGTCATCCTGGCTGATGACGTAGAAGCCTTGCAGGGAACCGTCGTCGTCGGTTACGGTACCCAGAAGAAGGTCAACCTGACCGGTGCCGTCGAACAGGTCGGCGAGGAGGTCTTCGAGAACCGTTCGGTTTCGAACCTGGCACAGGCCCTCGAAGGCGCTGTCCCGAACCTGAACATCACACTCTCCGACGGTAAACCGAGCCGTACTGCCGAATTCAACGTCCGTGGTACGACTTCCATCGGACAGGGCGGTAGCGCACTCGTGCTCATCGACGGTGTCGAGGGCGATCCTTCCCTCCTGAACCCGAACGATATCGCCTCCGTTTCCGTCCTGAAGGACGCCGCCTCCGCCGCCATCTATGGTGCACGCGGTACCTTCGGCGTGGTCCTCATCACCACCAAGAGCCCGGAAAAAGGTCGCATGCGCGTCAACTACACGACCAACCTGTCCCTCCGCGCCCCGACCGTGACCCCGGACAACGTCACCGACGGTGTCACTTGGGCCGAGATGTTCCGCGAGAGCTACTACAACCGCCTCTTCACCGTCCCGGCAACGATCAACGCACAGCAGCCGTTCTCTGACGCTTGGCTCGAGACCTTCCGCCAGCGCAAGGCTGAGGGCAACACCAAGAACTACGAGGTCGTCGACGGTCGCTATGTCTACTATGGCAACGATGACTACTACGATCTGCTGTATAAGGACCAGAGCTTCGCACAGGACCACAACGTCACCATCCAGGGCGGTACCGACAAGGCTGACTTCTACCTCTCCGGACGTTTCTACAAGTTCGACGGTCTGTACAACTACAACCCCGATACCTACAAGTCCTACAACCTCCGCGCGAAGGGATCCCTGCAGGTTACCAAATGGTTGAAGGTGAGCAACAACTTCGAATTCAACCAGGCGTTCTACCACCAGCCCTACGTCAACTCCGGCTCCATCATGATCAACCGGTACATCGAGGTGGGCGGCTGGCCTACCATGCCGGCATTCAACCCCGACGGAACCTCTTCCTATACCGCCGCTTATAACATCGGCGCTTTCGCCCAGGGCCTCAACTACAAGGACAACAACGACCGCCTGCTGAAGAATACCATCGCCGGCCGCGCTTCCTTCCTGGATGACAAGCTCCACTTGAACGCGGACTTCACCTTCCGCTACGGCGATGACAGCTACCTGTACAAGCGTATGCCGATCATTTACTACATTGGCCCGGACGCTCAGACTTCCCTCGGTGCAACGAACAATTTCATCGGCACACACAACGCAACGACCCTCTACACGGCTTCCAACATCTACGCCGATTACGAGCATACTTTTGCGGATGCACACACCTTCAAGGTGATGGCCGGTTGGAACTATGAGACGCAGGATTACGATTCCGTCAACCTGCAGCGTAACGGCCTCCTCGTCAACACGGCTGAGAACATCAACCTCGCTCTCGGTGACGATATCACCACTTCCGGAGGGGGGAACCGCTGGCAGATCGCGGGTCTCTTCGCCCGTCTCAACTACTCCTTCAAGGACCGCTACCTCCTCGAGTTCAACGGCCGTTATGACGGTTCTTCCAAGTTCCCGCCGGCACAGCAGTGGGCTTTCTTCCCATCCGTTTCCGCCGGTTGGCGCGTCTCCGAGGAGCCGTTCTGGAACATCGACCCCAAGTGGATCAGCAACGTCAAGGTCCGTGCTTCCTACGGTTCCCTGGGTAACGGTAACGTTGCTCCTTACAGCTACCTTGAACTCATGTCCCCGTCCACGTCCAGCCGCGTCCTGAACGGCATCCAGAACAAGTATGTCAAAGCACCTTCCGTCATCCCTGCCGGACTGACCTGGGAAACTGCAACGACCAAGGACCTCGGTCTCGACTTCCAGCTCTTCGACGGACGCTTCACCTTCAGCGGCGACTACTACGTCCGCAAGACCACCGACATGTACACCAAGGGTATGACCCTCCCGGATGTCTTCGGTGCCGGTTCCCCGAAGGGTAACTACGCCGACATGACCACCCGCGGCTGGGAACTCTCCATCGAATGGAAAGACCAGTTTGACCTCGGCGGCAGCCCGTTCCGCTATCAGGTCCGGGCCACCCTGCACGACTACACCTCTGTCATCGACAAGTTCAACAACACCGATAAACTCCTGTCCGACTACTACGAGGGCATGACCATCGGCGAACTCTGGGGCTTCGAATCCGACGGCCTCTTCCAGAGCGAGAAAGAACTCGAAGGCTATGTCAACACCCTTGTTAAGGCCTCGGCTGACGGCAAATGGCGCGTCGGTGACGTCCGCTTCGTGGACCGCAACGAAAACGGCAAGATCGACTACGGCAAGAACACCCTCGACGACCACGGCGACAAACTCATCATCGGTAACACTGCGCCGCACTACATGTACAGCTTCACCCTCGGCGGCGACTGGAAGGGCATCTTCGTGAACGCCTTCTTCCAGGGCGTCGGCAAGCAGGACTGGTACCCGAGCAAAGAAGCCATCTTCTGGGGCCAGTACAACCGTCCGTACAACAACATCCCGGCCTGGCACGTAGGAAACTACTGGACACCGGAGAATACGGATGCCTATCTGCCGCGCTACTGTACGTACAATGAAACGGCCGGCCGCAGCAACTATCCCAACAGCCGCTACGTCCAGAACATCGCCTACATCCGTCTGAAGAGCGCACAGCTCGGCTATACCCTGCCGCATTCGGTTGTCTCCAAGATCGGTCTCAGCGACCTCAAGGTATACTTCTCGGGTGAAAACCTCTGGAGCTGGTCCCCGCTCTACAAGATCACCAAGCGTCACCAGGACGTCTCGACAGCCAGCCGCGGTCTGGATACGGACCTGAGCTCCTCCAACTATGGTGACGGTAACTCCTATCCGCTCCTGCGTACGGTTACCTTCGGTGTTTCCCTTACCTTCTAAAACATGATGCATATGAAAAAGATAGTATACTTTCTCATTGGTTTAGCCGGTGCCGGTCTCATGGCAGCGTCCTGCGACCTCAACGAGGAACCGATCGAAAAGGTGGGCAAGGAAGCGGTTTTCGGTTCGGAATCCGGGCTTCAGACCTATTCCTGGTCCTTCTACAATGCGCTCCCTTCCGGGAACGACCTGGCTTATGCCGAAGGCAGCATGGTCGACTATGTGGATGGTACGACCTTCAACACCTTCCTCCGCAAGAATGCCTACAACTCCGAGAACGCCGGCGGCTGGTCTTCTGACACATGGGCAGAACTCCGCAACGTCAACTGGTTCATCCAGAACCTTGAAAATTCTCCGGTGGAAGAGACGGTCAAGAACAATTATATGGGTCTTGCCCGTTTCTGGAGGGCCTACTTCTACTATGACATGGTCAAACGCTTCGGCGACGTTCCGTGGCTTGAGCGTGCACTCGACGTGGACGATACCGATGCCCTCATGGCTCCCAGGGACTCCCGCGAGCTGGTCATGGAGAATGTCTGGAAAGACCTCGAGTTCGCCCAGCAGCACATCACCCTCACCAAGGACAAAACTTGTTCTCGGGTCACCAAATGGGTCGCCTATGCGTTCGCTTCCCGCGTCGCCCTCTTCGAGGGTACCTTCCGCAAGTATCACAACCTGAACCTTGCCACCTCCGCCAACACCTGGCTGAACCGTGCGGCGACGGCGGCAAAGGAAATCATGGACAACAGCGGCTACAAGCTCTACTCCACCGGCGAACCCGCCAAGGACTACCGCGACATGTTCCTCGCCACCGACCCGAAGGCGGACGAAATCATCATGGCTGAAGTCTTCAGCAACGAACTCTCCGCACTCCACTATGCAAACTGGATCTGGACCTCCCAGACCTACGGCAGTTGCTCGAACTTCATCCGTCCGTTCATCTGCACCTTCCTCCAGGCCGACGGTACCCCGTACACCGACCGTGAGGGTTGGGAGACAGAAGGCTTCTACAAGGAAACCCGCAACCGTGACCCGCGCCTCGCGCAGATCATCCGTACCCCGGGCTACATGCGTGAAGGGAAGAAGGCCCTCCCGGCCATCAACCAATATGCCCGCCTGGGTTACCAGCCCATCAAGTTCTGCGTAGATGGAACCAGCGGCGATACGAAGACAGAGAATAACAACATGCTGTCCCTGTTCCGCTATGCGGAGGTCCTCCTCAACTATGCGGAAGCCAAGGCCGAACTCGGGACCTTCACCGATGACGATTGGGCCAAGACCGTGGGTGCCATCCGCAAACGTGCAGGCATCACCGGCGGACTCACCGCCAAGCCGACCAAGGTCGACGCTTACCTCCAGCAGAACTACTACCCGAATGTCAATGACGCGGCCCTCCTCGAGATCCGCCGCGAACGCGGCTGCGAGCTCTGCCTCGAAGGACTCCGCTTCGACGACATCCGCCGCTGGGCCTGCGGCAAGCTCATGACCATGAGTTGGACCGGTATGTACATCGAGGACATCGACACCCCGCTTGACTTCGACGGTGACGGCATCGGCGATGCCATCTTCTACACCACCGACGAGAAACTGAAGGCAGCCCTGGCTCTGGTTCCGGAGAAAGAACGCTCAAAGGTCATGAGTCGTATCGTTACGACCGACCTCACCTCCTCCAACCTGCAGGTGCACGCAGCCCCCGGCGGCGGCTACTACCTCGCTTGGGATACCCAGGAGGACAATAACCGCGTCTTCGGCAAGAAACAGTATCTCTACCCGATCCCGGCCATGGTGATGGTCCGCAACCCGAACATCACCCAGAATCCGGGTTGGGAGAACAATGCTTCCAATGACGGCAATTAGTCTTCGGACAGCCTAGAAACCGGGAGGAGCTGGCGAAAACGCCAGCTCCTCTTTTTTTGTATCAATCCCACAGACAAGCCCGGCTACCGCTGCAAGGCGAACTGACGGGGCGTCAGACCCGTCGCATCCCGGAAATACCGGCCGAAAAACGAAGCATTCGGGAAATGGAGCGCATTGCTGACCTCCTGGACATTGTACTGCCCGCTCCGCAGCAGCACCTTGGCCTCCAGGATGACATTCTCCCGGATGATCTCAGAAGCATTCTTACCCGCCGTCGCACTGATGATCCGCGATAAATACTTGGGCGTCATGTGCATGCAATCCGCATAAAAAGCCAGCTCGCGCTCTGTCCGGCAGTGGCGCTGCACCAGGCGGATAAACTGTCCGAGCAAGACATCGTCCCGCTCCGCCCGGCCGACGGCCGCCTTCTGCTCCAGAAGGATTTTGGCAATCCCGCCGGAAACGACCTGGGTGAACCCGTTGATAATATCCCGCTTGAAAATATTGTCCGGACTGCCGATGGTGTGCTGGATAATCCGGAACAGCCGCATATACCGGTCCATCCGGCGTTGATCCAACGGAATGCATACCGGCGAAAGGGTGGCACTCCGGATCACTTTCGCCGAAGGAGTGGACAGGGTCGCGATATAACTGTCATTCGTATAGGCAATGATCAGGGAACGGGTCCCGACCGGATAGCGGATGTCGTCCAGAATGACACCGGAGGGCGAAAGCACCAGGGCCGGTGCCTGGATATGGAAGGGCGTCAGGTTGATGCTGCACTCTACCCATCCGGCTGTCACATAGATAATTGTATTGAACATGACCCGGTAGGGAAAGGCCAGGCTGTTGGGAGAAACCATGCGGGTCGTCTCCCCGTGCGCGACGGCCTCCTCGATGCCGCGGGGAATCCGCTGGTCAATATTGTCCGCGACAACAATATCCCTTTCCAACAAAAGGGTCCGGTCCATGCGCGGCAGCATGTCCAGTTGCAGATGGTGTGTTTGATTCGATCGCATGACACAAAAATGGGAAATCCGGACATATTTTCCTAGTTATTCGGGAGAAAAATAGAAAAAATGCCCGATTAACCGAGAATTCCGACCATTTTTCCCCTTCTGTTTTTTTGTTCTGGAGGTATTTTCTATTTTCGTATCGCTAAAAATCCGAAGATGATAGAAAGATTCCTCAAACAAACGTCGTTCAAGGACATGGATGACTTCCGGCGGAACTTCCAGCTGCTTTGCCCGGAGGATTTCAACTTCGCATACGACGTCATGGATGTATGGGCGCAGGAAGCCCCCGGCAAGACGGCGCTGATCTGGACCAATGACCAGGGTGCATGCATCCGCTTTTCTTTCGCGGACCTGAAAGAGCAGTCCGACCGTGCCGCCGCCTATTTCCAGTCGCTGGGGCTGGGCAAGGGCGACATGGTCATGATCATGCTGAAGCGGCGGTACGAATTCTGGATCACCATGCTCGCGCTGCACAAGATCGGCGCGATCGCGATTCCGGCCACACACCTGCTGACGGACCTGGATATCATCTACCGGATCAAACGGGCGAACATCCGCGCCATCGTCTGCGCCGGAGAGGACTACATTCTCCAGCACATCCGGAAAGCCGTGGACCACTGCGGCGGTGTCGGCCGGACGGTGCGCACGCTTATCAGCATCGGGCCGATCGTCCCGGAGGGCTTCCACGATTTCCATCAGGAATGGATGCAGGCTCCCCCTTTCCGCCGCCCCGAGCACGTCAATTCGAACAATGACATCATGCTGATGTACTTCACCAGCGGCACGTCCGGAGAGCCGAAAATGGTCGCCCATGACTTCCGCTACGCCCTCGGACACCTGCTGACCGGCGTGTATTGGCACAACCTGGACGAGAACAGCCTCCACCTGACCATCGCGGATACCGGCTGGGGGAAGGCCGTCTGGGGGAAACTGTACGGACAGTGGTTTGCCGGCGCGACCGTTTTCGTGTATGACCACGAGAAATTCCGCGCGGAAGACATCCTGCACAAGATTGAACAATACCATATTACGTCCCTCTGCGCCCCGCCGACGGTCTTTCGTTTCCTGATCCAGGAAGACCTGGACGGCTATGACCTGTCCTCCCTGAGATACTTGTGCACGGCCGGAGAGGCGCTCAACAGCGCCGTCTACGACACGATGCTCCAGAAAACCGGGCTGAAGATCCATGAGGCATTCGGACAGACTGAAACGACCCTGACCCTCGGGACCTTCCCGTGGATGGAGCCCAAGCCCGGCAGCATGGGTGTCCCCTCCCCGCAATATGACATTGTCCTGCTGCGTCCGGACGGCAGCCCGGCCCCGCAGGGAGAGATCGGGGAGATCTGCATCCGTACGGCGGAAGGCCGGCCTTTCGGCCTGTTCCAGGGCTATTACCGGGACGAAGAGAAGACGGCTTCCATCTGGCATGACGGATTCTATCATTCCTGCGATCTGGCCTGGATGGACAAAGACGGCTATTTCTGGTTTGTCGGACGCAATGACGACATCATCAAAACCTCCGGCTATCGGGTCAGTCCCTTCGAAGTGGAGAGTGTCCTGATGATGCATCCGGCCGTGGTGGAATGCGCCGTCACCGGGATTCCGGACGAGATCCGGGGCTTCCTGGTCAAGGCGACCATCGTGCTGGCCGCCGACTACCGCAACAGGGCCGGCGAGGAACTGGTCAAGGAATTGCAGACATTCGTCAAGATGACGACAGCTCCTTACAAATATCCGCGCGCCATCGAATTCGTGGAGGAACTCCCGAAGACGATCAGCGGGAAAATCCGCCGCAGCGAAATCCGCCGCCAAGACACCGAGAGAATCCAATGAGAATTTCCGCAAAGCGCTTCCTGCCGGTTCTTCTCGTCCTGTCGATGCCCCTGTGCCTCCGGGCGCAACCCGGTCATCCAGCGCGCGGCGAAGGGGCTGATACCCAGGACAACGTATCCGCGGACCGCCCCGGAATGTCTACGGGAACGGATATCGTCCCGCGCCTGCGGTTCCAGGTCGAGACCGGTTTTTCCCTCCTGAGAGATCATGATACCCGCACCTGGGGATGGAACAACACCCTCCTCCGCTTCGGGGTACTCCCCTGGATGGAACTCCGCGCCGAATCCAATCTCGTGCAGGAAGAACTCCGCCTGAACGGGCTCCGGCAAGAAAACGTCTTCGGACTGGAGCCGTTCGTCGTCGGAACCAAAAGCCGGATTTGGGAAGGAGAGGGCCTGCTTCCCGCCGTGGGCTTGCTCCTGAATGTCTCCCTGCCCCTTTCCAGCCAGGCATTCCGGCCCGATTATCCCGCCCCCGGGCTGACTTTCCTCGCTGAGCAGAACATTACGGACAAGCTCTGCATCGGATGGAATCTGGGCTGCATTTATGACGGTCATGTTTCCGACCCGGTCGGCTATGCCGCCCTGTGCGTGAGCTATGGCTTTACCGGACGGTTCGGAGCCTTCGCCGAGACCAACAATTATTTCCAGAAAGGGGCTTCCCCGCAATATCTGATCGAATACGGACTCACCTGGCATCCCGGCAAGAACGTACAGCTGGACCTGTATTCAGACCTGAATGCCGGCGCTTTCCGGCAGTATTTCGGCATCGGAGCCGGGCTGACCTGGCTGATCCGATAACGGCCGATCGTTCCTATTTTTCAAAATGCTGATAATCCTTGACGGACGCCCAGGCTCCGCCCCAGGTAAATCCATGTTCCCGGAACAACTGATAGCACAAGTCGTTCCGGTCTATTTTATGGGCGAAATCCCGGCTGCGGTCGGCAAATGATTCCGAACCGAGGGGACGGACACCGGAACGGCGGACATAGGGATTCTCCCGCGGATTGATATCGACGGCCATCCCGAGAGAATGCCGGGACAGGCGGCGCATCCCGGCGATTGTCCGGTAATTGAAGCATGACGTATTGTCGGCCTGCATGGAGGCCTCGTCATCCCCGTTGAAATCGTCCATGAGGCGGATGCTGCAGATGGGGTAGCGGGCCTGGTACAGGGCCTGGAAAATTTCGATAAGATCTTGCGCAATCGCTTGGTTACAAACCATTTCACCCGTCTGCGGATTGCCAGAAAAATCGATGTATGAAAGTCGCAGGTACCGCAGTTCCGACAGCGGGATCCGGGCCCCGTCCGGATAAGACCGCCCCTGCATCCGCGCCTGGACGGCCGGCGGAACCGGGGCGGCGGTGAACTCCGCCTGGAAGGACGGGGCCTCCGGTGCAGGCGGGATCACGGCCGCAGGCCTGCCTCCACGGCAAGCCTGCAGAAAAACCAGGGCACACAACAGCACCCCGGTCAGAAATATTCTTGTCAGCGGCGGTCTCAATCCGCTGCCCCCGTACTGATGACAGGCTGGGCGGAGTCGTCGCCGCACAGGACGACCAGCAGATTGCTGACCATCGCGGCTTTCCGGTCGGAATCCAGTTCGACAATCTGCTCATCGGAAAGCTTGTCAAGGGCCATTTTCACCATCGAAACGGCGCCTTCGACGATCTTTTCCCGGGCGGCGATGATGGCGTCGGCTTGCTGGCGGCGCAGCATTACGGCAGCGATTTCCGGCGCATAGGCCAGGTAATTGATCCGGGCTTCGACCACCTCGATGCCGGCCATGTCCAGCCGTTCATTCAGTTTCTGTTCCAACTGGTTGTTGATCTCTTCCCCACCGCTGCGCAGGGTCAGTTCCTCGCTGGCGGAGCCGGTATTGTCGTAGGCATACTGCCCGGCGACCTGACGCAGCGCCGCATCGCTCTGGATCTGGACGAAACGTTCCAGCGCATCCATCATTTTCCCAAGAGAATAACCGACCGAAACGTCTTCCGCTTTCTTTCCGGCGACCGGTTCTCCGGCCATGGTCTGGGCATCGATCTCGAACATGGCCTTGTACGTATCCTTCAGGCGCCAGACCAGCACCAGGCCGATCATGACCGGGTTACCGGTCTTGTCATTGACCTTGATCGGGTCCGCATTCAAGTTCCGCGCACGTAGGGAGAGCTTCTTCCCGCCGACAAGCGGATTGATCCAGTAATAGCCTGTTTGCGAGAAGGTTCCGACATACTTTCCGAAGAAGGTCAGGACCCGGGCGGAATTCGGTTCCAGCTTGCGGAACCCGCCCCAGATGAAAAACGACAGGAGCAACAGGACCAGACCCACGAGGATCAGCGGAAGGGACGTCATGACCCCTTTGACAAACAGATAGACAGCGCAAATGGTCAGGGCAAGGTTGAGCAGCAGCATGACAAATCCGTTCAACACCACGCCCTTGAAAGCAAACTCTTTGGTTTCCATTGGATAACGGTTTTTGGTCTTGTAAAGATAAGAAATCCTTCGCAAATCCCGCTCTTTTTCCCTAAATTCGCCTTCGTAGAAACGTACGTATGAAAAAAATCTGCCTGCTCTTTTTCCTGGCCGGATGGCTGTACGGGTGTTCCCAAGCGGACACGCTCCGGACCGGAGACCTCATTTTTGTCGGCATTCCCATGGACTATACCGCCGAACCCGGTTCGATGAGCGAAGCCATCTCCGATGCCACCGGATCCCCCGGCGCCCTCAATCTCATCCATGTCGCGATCGCAGAGGTACAAGGTGACAGCACCTGGATCATCGACGCGACAATCCGCCGCGGCGTAGACCGGCATCCGCTCGACACTTTCCTGACGGATTTCACGCTCCGCGACGGGTCGCTGCCCGTTTTCGCGGTCAAACGGCTGAAGGATCCCCGGCATGCCCGCCAATTTGTCACGAAGGCCAAAGACTATCTCGGCCTGCCGTACGACACGGCATTCCTGCCGGACAACGATGCCTTTTATTGCTCGGAACTCGTCCGGGAAAGCTACCGCAAGCCGGACGGCACGTATTGGTTCGAAAACAAGCCCATGAATTTCAAGGCACCGGACGGCACACTGCCGGAATATTGGGTCCAATTGTTCGCCGGGCTCGGCATGAGCGTTCCGCAGGATGTTCCCGGCACCAACCCGCAAGACATGTCTGAGGCCCCCTGCCTCGTCCCCGTCCCCATCACATTCCCTGAAAAGCCATGAACAAGAAACTGATTCTTTCCTTCCTGCTGGTCCTGGCAGGGATCTTCGCCTACGCCCAACCCGACCTGGAGGGCCTGGAGGGCCAAAGTTGTACCAGCATCATGGTGGGACGCCTGGCCAGCACCGACGGCAGCGTCATCACCTCCCATACCTGTGACGGCCGATACCGTACCTGGGCCTACATGGAACCGGCTGCAGACCATGCGGAAGGCTTCATGCACCAGGTCCTGCGCGGCACCATGAAGACCGCTTTCCGCTCGGACACGACCGGGGTCCGCGTTGTGGGAGAGATCCCGGAGGCGGCCCACACCTACGCGTACCTGAATACGGCCTATCCCTGCATGAACGAGAAACAGCTGGCCATGGGTGAAACGACTTTCGGCGGTCCCGACACCCTGGTCAATCCGGCCGGCCTGTTCACCATTGAAGAGCTGGAAAGAGTTGCCCTCCAGCGTTGTGACAATGCCCGCGACGCCATCGCCCTGATGGGCGCCCTGGCCACGCAATACGGCTACGGAGACGGCGGGGAATGCCTGACTGTCGCCGACAAGAAAGAGGTCTGGCAATTCGAGATCCTGGGTTGCGGCAAAAACCGGATCGGGGCCGTCTGGGTCGCGCAGCGGATTCCGGACGACGAGGTCGGCGTCTCTGCCAACATTCCCCGGATCGGACGGATCAACCGCTCCGACAAGGACCATTTCATGGCCTCGGACAATGTGGAAACGGTCGCCCGCGAGCTCGGGCTGTGGGACGGGAAGGGTGATTTCATCTTCTGGAAAGTCTACAACTGCGACTATGGGAAAGGGCGCAACTACAGTGACCGGGAGCTCTTCATCCTCAACGCACTGGCTCCCTCGCTCGGATTGAATTCCGACATGGAGGAACTCCCCTTTTCGGTCAAGCCGGAAGCGCACGTGGATGTCCGCCAGGTCATGGCCCTGCTGCGCAGCACGTATGAGGGAACGGAAAACGACATGTGCCGGGGAATCGTCATCACCCGGCCCGCGACGAAAAACCAGCCGGAGCGCCGGGAAATCAGCCCCATCGCGAATCCGTGGCTGACGACGACCATGCGGAACACCTTGAATTCCATTGCTCCCGGAACCGTTGATTTCCGGCGGACCGTTTCTGTCGCCTGGTGCGCATATTCGCATGTCATCCAACTCCGGGAATGGCTTCCGGACGCCGTCGGCGGCATTTGCTGGCTCGCCGTGGACAACCCGGGCCAGAGCCCGCGGATTCCGGTGTTCAGCGGCGCCAGGACCGTTCCGGCCGCATTCTGGCGGTGCGGACAGAAACAATATGACGCCGACTGCGCCTTGTGGACATTCCGGCGCGCCAACAAACTGGCGACCCTTTCCTGGCAAACAACCCGGAAAGGATTCATGAAAAATGTGCTTGAACTGGAAGAGGAGGCATTCGCCGGACTGGCGGACCTGGAATCAGCTCCCGACCCGGCCCGCGCAGAAGCCTATACGCAAAAAGTATACGACCAGGCCGCAGCCCGCTGGAAGGAAATGGAGGAGAAATACTGGGTGCAGTTCGGACTCGGCTTCTAAGCGGTCATTCGGACAGCAACTGTTCGACATCGTGGCGTTCGCCCACGACCCACAAGGTGTTACCGGCCTCCAGGGGCAAGGAGACATCGGGGACATGCAGGTTGCCGTCGGCATCCTCGACCCCGGCGATCATGCAGTGGTAACGGTTCCGGATGCCGCTGTCTTTGATGGAAAGACCGGCGAAGCGCGACTCCTCCCCGATCCGGAGCAGACGCAGGATCATTTCACTGCTCTCGATTTCAGACGGATCCGCCGGAATCACCTGCCCTTTCACTTCGGCGCCGAAGGCCTCGATCCCGCTGTCCGTCCCAATGATCTGGACCCGGTCCTGCGGATAAATCCGGTCCGTGGCCTTGGGGATATTCAACCGGCGCGTGCCCCGGAGGATCGACACGATGTGCACGCCGAACCGGCGGCCGAAATCCAGCTCCATCAACGTCTTCCCCGCCCACTGCGTCTCCGGCGGGATATCGAAGTCCGCAAAATGCAAGTCCTTGGATATCAATTTGCTGGCGTATGCCGGTTTTTGCTGTCCGAGATACTCGGCCTGGATTTCGCGGGACCGGAGATTCTGGTTGAACGTCCGTTCGATCTTCATGGACTGGCTCTTGATGAAGCGGCTGGAAATCATCAGGATGACCAACAGCAGGGCCAGGACAATCAGCAGGACGACGGAAAAATGCAGCAACCGCGAAAGGATATAGACGACAAAACCCATGGCCACGAAAATCCGGATCAGGATTGAAGCGACCAAGGGAGCCCGGTTCACCCGGTTCTTTCCCCACAGGGAACGGAATTCGGGTGAATGGTTTTTCTTGATCATGATCGAACGCAGGAAAGGTGCCGCCATCAGGACAATCGCCACCGCCGACAGCAGGTCCGCCCACCGCTGGGGCAGGATGTCCCGCAGCAGCGGCACGAGGAAACGGAAGGACAGGGCAATAATGGCAAACGCGACAATCGAATTGATCAGGGTAACCCGCAGGATGGCAAGGATATAGGTCTTCCATTCATTGGTATCGTTGGCCGCGGTTTCCCCGCCGGAGGCATACCGGTTCAGGAAATGTTTCCAGCGTTCAGGCATGTGCCGGTCCAGGAAATTGTAAACGGGTTCCGCCAGCCGGATCATGTAGGGCGTCAGGAAAATGGTGATGACGGAGACGGCGACGACGATCGGATACAGGAAGTCGGACGTCACGCCGAGCGAAACCCCCAGGCCGGCAATGATGAAGGCGAATTCACCGATTTGGGTCAGGCTGAAACCGCATTGGATCGCCGTCTTGAGCGTCTGGCCGGACAGCAGGACACCCAGGGTCCCGAAGGTAGCCTGTCCCAGCAGGACCGCCAGCGTAATCAGCAGGATCGGCCATTTGTGCGCCACGATCATGGCCGGATCCACCATCATGCCCACGGAGACGAAGAAAATGGCTCCGAAGAGGTCTTTCACGGGCTTGACCAGCCTGTCGATGTGTTCAGCTTCAACGGTTTCCGCGAGGATGGAGCCCATGATGAAGGCGCCGAACGCCGCCGAGAAGCCGGTCTTCGCCGCGATGACGACCATGGCAAAGCAAAGTCCCAGGGAGACCACCAGCAAGGTCTCGTCATTCATCAGCGGGCGGGCTTTCTTGAGCAGCAACGGGATCAGGTAAATCCCCACGACGAACCACAGGACCAGGAAGAAGACGAGTTTGGCGATGCTGCCGAGCATCTGCCCGCCTTCGATGGAATTGCTGACCGCCATCGTGGACAGGAGGACCATCAGCACGACGGCGAGGATGTCTTCCAGAATCAGGATGCTCAGTACCAGGCCGGTAAACTTCTTTCCCCGCAGGCCCAGGTCATCGAAGGCCTTGTAAATGATGGTCGTCGAGGACATGGCGATCATGCCGCCGAGAAAGATGCTGTCCATCCGCTGCCACCCGGAAATCTTTCCGACCGTAATGCCGAGGAAGATCATCCCGAAGATGATGGTCAGCGCGGCAATGACCGCCGGGCCGCCCACCTTGACGATTTTCTTGAAACTGAATTCCAGCCCGAGGGCGAAAAGCAGGAAGATGACGCCGATATCCGCCCAGATATGCACATTGGCCGTGTCCACCACGGAAGGGAGCAGGCCGAAATGTGGACTCGCAAGGAAACCGGCCACGATGTACCCCAAAACCAGCGGCTGACCGAGTTTTTTGAACAGCACCGTCATGATCCCCGCACAGACGAGGATCAATGCCAGATCAGCAATTAAAGGCGCAAGTTCGGACATGGGAAAGTGGATTCACTACAGGTCATCAGAGAAAACCGGGAAGGCCGGCGTCCGCATGTTGTACCCGCTGCTCATCACGCTGCCGTAGGCGCCGGTGCTGCGGATGGCGATGATGTCGCCGCGGACAGTCGTCGGAAGCGTCCGGTCCACGGCAAAGACATCCGCCGACTCGCAGACAGGACCGACGACATCATACAATTTCAACTCTTCGCTGTCCGATGTCAGGTTCTCGATCTTGTGATAGGCCCCGTACAGCGCCGGACGGATCAGGTCGCACATGCCGGCATCCAGGATCAGGAAGGTCTTGGTCTCGCCGTCCTTGACAAAGATGGCCCGGCTGATCAGCGAGGCGCACTGGGCGACCAGGGCACGGCCCGGCTCGACATGGATCCGCTGGTCGGGACGGTGCTTGAGGTTCTCCTTGATGGTGCGGAACCAAAGGCCGAATTCAGGAATCCGATGACTGTCAGGGTTGTAATAGTCAATGCCCAAGCCGCCGCCCAGGTCGATGTTGTCGACCCGGATCCCGTTCTTCTCGAAATGGGAGACAATGGAGTTGGCGCTCCGGCATTCGTTGGTGAAGACATTTTCCACATCCGTGATCTGGGACCCGATGTGGAAATGCAGGCCCTTGAAATGGATATGTGGACTGTTGCGGATCAGCTCAATGACGGTATCGATGGATTTCTTGGGGATGCCGAACTTGTCCATCTCCAGTCCGGTCGTGACGAATTTATGGGTGTGCGCGTCCACTTCCGGATTGATCCGGACAGAGACATTCGCGATGCTGCTGTTTTCCGCGGCCAGCTTCTCCAACAAGACCAATTCCTCGATCGACTCGCAATTGAACGACCCGATCTTGTGCTTGAGGGCGTACAGCAATTCTTCATCCTGCTTGCCGACACCGGCGAATACGATGTTTTCCGGCCGGCAGCCGTTCTCGATGGCATACCGGACCTCATTGCCGCTCACGCAGTCCACGCCCAGGCCCCGTTTGCAGATATAGGCCAGCAGGCGCTTTTCGTAATTGGCTTTCACGGAGTAATGGACCATGATCCCATACTCTTCCGCAAGGGCGGCCACTTCGTCCACCGTAGCGCGGAAGAGATCCATGTCATAGTACCAGAAAGGAGTCGCCAAGTTCTTGACTGTGGCGAAATTTTTGATTTTCAGCATAAATCCAGAAGCTATTTGTCAAGTTCAGGACAAAGATAAGCATTCCGGCGGGATTTTCCAGCATCAGACGGCATTCTTCCTGCGCAGTTTGGCCAGCAGACGCTTCAGATCCAGGTCTGGCATATGGGCATGCCGGTGTTTCTTCTCGGGCTTGATTTCCTCGAAATCAATCAGCAAGCCGGTATCCAGCACGTCGCCGAATTCGTCATTGATGGCCGTCCCGAAAATCTTCATCGTCGGGGAGAGATTCATGTATGAATTCACCAGCGGCGGGATATTCTCCCCCAGCTTGTGGACCTCGGCCTTGAGGATCTTGTAGTCTTCCGTGAAGTCGTCCGCCGTCAGGATTTTCTTGAACCGGCGCGAATTCCCCATGGAAAAGGCTTTCTTCGGAGTGACCAGGCTCTCGTTCTTCACACCGAAATGCTTGTCCAGGAAATAGAGGATCATCGCCAGCGCTTCTTTGTTGAAAGAAGGATAGATCGTCATCTTCCCGAACATGTAATGGGCCCGGTCCTTATACAGCACCATCAGGGCGCCAAGCCCGTCGAACAGGTTATCCAGGGCATAAATGCTCTTCGAGCCGGCTTTCGTTCCCTGGTAATCCACATTGACAAAGGAACGGCCCAGTTCCACCGTATTCAGGAAATACTTCTTGAGGAACTTGCGGCTGAACTTGAACAAGTGGGAAGAGGTCAGGACCGGCTGACCGTAATAATCGAAAAGGGCCTGGTCGCACAGCGCATAGCGATACCCGCCGACAATGCACTCATCTTCCGGATTCCAGACAATGAGCTGCTTGTATCCGAAAGCAGGATCCGTGTCGAATTTGTCGATGTCCAATTCTTTCCCGGTACCGCCGCCGCCATCCCGGAAAGCGATTTCCCGGAGGCGCCCGATTTCCCGAAGGACATGGGGAGCATTCTGTGCATCGACGACATGGATCTGGTTTCCCGCACGGTTCGTGTTGCGAAGGAAGGTTTCCTCTGTCAGTTCTGCCTTCAACAATTCCTTGTCAACAGGCTCAATGATCGGTTTCATGACTGATTTCCTATTTGGATAATTATTTATTCAGCAAGCGAATACACACGCCGGCGGACTTCCTCGGCCCACTCCGCGTCCCGTTTGTCCGGGGTAAAGGTCTCGATCGGTATCGGTTTCCCGACCACGAGATTGTAGTCCTTGTCCTGCCCGCGATAGAGTTCGTCCGGAAGGCAGAACATGGCCAGATTGGTCTTGATTTTCAGTTTCGTGCAAAGCCGGTCCAGCCGGTAAAACCGGTTAGAGTTCTGACCGGAGAACCACATGGGAACAATGTCCCGGCCGGACTGGCGGCTCTTGGAGATGAAGGTTTTCCGCCAGGGTGTATCCTGCACTTTCCCTTCAATCAGGCGGGAACATTTTCCGGCAGGGAACCAGATGATCTGATGCTCCGAGGCGAACGCTTCATCGATCTGCCCGATCAGGGAAGCTGCCTGGCCGCCCATTTTGTTGACCGGGATCATATACTCGGCCAACTGCTTGACATTCATCAGGAAGTCATTGGCGGAAAAACGGATGGATCCGTCATATGCCCGGCCGATGAGCGCAATCACTGCCAAGGCATCGATGCCGCCCAGCGGATGATTGCAGACAAACGTATGCCGTCCCTCCGCGGGAATGTTCTCCATGCCGGAGACAGAAACGCGGGCCCGGAGATACTCCAAGGCGCCTTCGGCGAACTCGATCCCCAGCTTCCCCTGGCGGAAATATCCGTTCAGGAAGTCCTGATGGACAAAGGATTTGATCCAACGCACGACGAAAGCGGGATAATGCCGTTTCCCCGCCCTTCCGGCGATAATCCCATCCACATCCACGAGGACCGTTTGATTGACAGCCTTTCCGCTCATTACGCCATCAATTTCTTGTATTTGAAACGCTTCGGTTCCACATTCCCCAGGCGCATCTTTTTATTCTCCTCATATTCAGAGTAGTTGCCGTCGAAGAAATAGACCTGCCCATCCCCTTCGAACGCTAGGATATGCGTAGCGATCCGGTCCAGGAACCAGCGGTCATGACTGACGACGACCGCACAGCCCGCGAAATTGTCCAAGCCTTCTTCCAGGGCGCGGATCGTATTGACATCCACATCATTGGTCGGTTCGTCGAGCAACAGGACATTTCCCTCATCCTTGAGGGTGAGGGCCAGGTGAAGCCGGTTCCGCTCGCCGCCGGAGAGGATCCCGCACAGCTTTTCCTGGTCCGCACCGCTGAAATTGAAGCGGGAGACCCAGGAACGGGCATTGATATCCCGGCCGCCCATGCGTACCCATTCGGAATTCCCGGCAATCGTCTCATAGACCGTCTTGTCCGGATCGATGCTCCGGTGCTGCTGGTCGACATAAGCCAGTTTCACGGTGTCACCGATGGAAATCTCTCCGCTGTCAGGCTGCTCGATGCCCATGATCAGACGGAAGAGCGTGGTCTTGCCCGCCCCGTTGGGGCCGATGACGCCGACGATGCCGGCCGGAGGCAGCACAAAATTCAGGTGTTCGAACAGGAGCTTGTCCCCATAGGACTTGCTGACATCATGGAATTCAATGACTTTGTTCCCCAGGTGCGGACCGTTGGGGATATAGATTTCCAGATTGGCTTCCTTGGCCTTCACATCCGCGGAGGCGAGTTTCTCATAGGCGCCCAGACGGGCCTTCTGCTTGGCCTGCCGGGCCTTGGGGGCCATCCGGACCCATTCCAATTCCCGCTGCAGGGTCTTGCGCCGCTTGCTTTCCTGCTTCTCTTCCAAGGCGAGCCGGCGGGTCTTCTGGTCCAGCCACGAGGAATAATTCCCTTTCCAGGGAATCCCCTCTCCCCGGTCCAGTTCGAGGATCCAGCCGGCGACATTGTCCAGGAAATACCGGTCATGGGTCACGGCGATGACAGTCCCTTTATATTGCTGCAGATGGGCTTCCAGCCACTGGATACTTTCTGCATCCAGGTGGTTGGTCGGCTCGTCGAGCAACAGGACATCCGGCTGGCGGAGCAGCAGGCGGCACAAAGCGACCCGACGCCGTTCTCCGCCGGAAAGCGTCCCGACCAGGGCATCGGACGGCGGACACTGCAGGGCATCCATCGCCCGCTCCAGCTTGGCGTCGATTTCCCATCCGCCGGCATGCTCGATCAGATCGGTCAATTCCCCCTGGCGGGCAATCAACGCATTCATCCGGTCGTCATCCATCGGCTCCATGAACTGCATGGAGATATCATTGTATTCGGCCAGCAGGTCCATTACCTCCTGGACACCTTCCTGGACGACCTCGAGGACCGTTTTGGACGGATCCATCTGCGGTTCCTGCTCGAGATATCCGACCGAATATCCCGGCGCCCAGACGACTTCGCCTTTATAGGATTTCTCCACGCCGGCGATGATTTTCAGCAAAGTCGATTTCCCGGATCCGTTCAATCCGATGATGCCGATCTTGGCGCCATAGAAAAAGGACAGATAAATATCCTTGAGAATCACTTTGTTGTTATGAGGCAGCACCTTGCCGACCCCATTCATCGAAAAAATAATCTTTTCGTCAGCCATGGACAGGTATTTTTAGGGGAAAGGATTCTACCAACCCACCGGGTTATTGAGCATCAGCAATTGATCTGCGGTCAGGCCCAGGGCCTCCGTCAGTTTCGCGGCATCCATCATCGCGCGGGGTACCGTCTTCAGGCCCAGGGCCGTACAGGCCAGACAGATGTTCTCGGAGACATAGCCCGCATCCATGGCACCGTATTTGGCGCTGGCGGACCGGCGCTCCCCAAACTTGGTCTGGTCGCTGACCAGAACCAGGCAGACCGGGGCCTGCCGGACGAATTCCTGAGGGCCTGCAACCAGTCCACGCAGGTCTTCCCCGCTGATTTTCAATAGGCTGTGGTCGGCAGGGCGATAGAGCCAAGCCCCGTCTTTCCGGCATACATACACCTGGATATCCTGTGCATTGATGGCCGATGGAGCCGTGATCCGGCCGGACTCGGGACGGTTGACTCCGCACGCCGCCCAGAGCAGGTCGGACAGCGTGGCGTCATCCACCTCGCGGTTCGGATCGAATTCCCGGACTGAGGCGCGCTGGGACAGGGCATCCATCAGGGACATGGTCGCTGCTTTCCGGGGTTGGGGAAGTTTTTTCACGTCCTGCGCGTTGGCACAACTGCACAGGAGGAAGGCGGCCAGGGCCGCACACATCGTTCTGAAGGGGATCATCTGTTTAGAAAATGTAATTCAGGCCGATGTTCATGCCGAAGAGGCCGTCCTGACGATCCAGGGCCTTGGCAAACTCGAAACTGACATTGAAATTCTGGTTCATGATGACATGCAGGCCGAGACCCGCACCCATGTGGAGTTTTTCCTTATTGCCCGAATAAATCAACTGCGCCAGGTCATAATCCGTACCGGCCAGCTTGCCGGACACCTTCGTGACAGCTTCTTTCTGCTCATCGAACCGGTAAGGCTTGACAACCTGTCCCATGTCGAAGAACGGATTGGTGGCCAGCGTCCAGTTCTGATTGATCCAGCGGAACTTGGCAAAGCTCCAACGCAGCTCGAAGTTCGCCCATGCATAGCTGTCACCCATCAACCGGTTGGAAGTCGTACCACGGACCGTGCAAGTCGAGCCGAGCCCTTCCGTATTGATCTGCTTCATGTTGAGGGATTGGATGCTCTGGAGCAGGTAGAACGGAGCCTTTCCATAGACAAGTCCCTGGAATGCAAGGTGATAGCCGAAGGTCAGCCGATCCTGTACCAGCGGGAAGAACTGCTTCCAGTGTGCGGCAAATTTGATGTAGTCATTGCCATGCTTGGAGATGAAGTCGGGAGAACCGAAGGCGTACAATTCCAGATTGGAGCCCCGGGTCGGGTTATTCTCATGGTCGCGGCTGTCATACACGACACCGGCTTTGAACTCGAGGTGCCGGCCGCCGTCCTTCTCCGCCTCGGGGATGACGCCGGTCTGGACATACAGGTCATACAGGGAAGGCGTCCCTTCGATGAGGCTTTTGTTGCGGGCATGCCCGGTCTTCATGTCCCAGTAGGTAATGCCGCCGGCCCAGCCCCAGTTGGTGTCGCCGAAATTGCCCTGCAGGCAGGTCATGATCCGGAAGATGTCGCGTTTCATGACGAAAAATCCCATTCCGGCATCCGTAATCTTGTCCAGCTCAGGAACATAGTAAGAGGACGCGCCGTTGAATCCGTAGAAGGAATAGGTATTGTTTCCGAAATAGGAAACCGCTGCCGAGATGCGCAGGCCCGGAATCAGGTATTCGCTGTCAAAGAAGCTGTGCAGCACCGTGTTCCCTTTGGAGTAGCGGGACACCTCTACGTTGGCTTTCCAGCGATAGTCCGGATAAACGCTGCCGTCCCCATACCAGTAAATATCTGACAGGACACCATAATGCCAGCCCAGATCGGAAGAATAGCCGACCGCGGGAAGGGGTCCGAAATTAAGTCCTGTTTTTGCCGTTTCCTGGGCATTCAGCCCGAGCGCCAGCAGCAAAGCCGCTGAAATAGAAAGAATCTTCTTCATGCAGAAAATGTTACGTTTTAATGTTACCAATGTATTCAAGATTATTCGGCAAAGATAGCACATTCCACGACAATTCCGAAATCTATCCAAGGACGACGTCCAGCACCATCATGAGGGTAAAACCGAGGGCAAACCCAATGGTAGACAGGTTGGAATGCCGCCCCTGGGAGGCCTCTGGAATCAATTCTTCCACGACGACATACATCATGGCCCCGGCTGCGAAAGACAGCAGATACGGCATCACCGGGACAGCCAGTCCCGAAAGCAACAGAACCAGCAGGGCGCCAATGGGTTCGACCGCCCCGCTGAGGCTGCCGATCAGGAAAGACTTGCCCTTGCTGTTGCCGGCTTCCTTCATCGGCATGGAGATAATGGCCCCTTCCGGGACATTCTGGATCGCGATTCCGACGGCAATGGCCATGGCACTGGCCAGAGAAATGCCGCTTCCCCCGGCCAGGGCACCGGCCAGGACAACACCCACGGCCATTCCCTCCGGCAGGTTGTGCAGGGTCACCGCAAGCGCGAGCATCGTGGTCTTCGACAAGTGGCTGGAAGGGCCTTCGGGGGCATCGCTGTCCAGATGCAGGTGCGGCGTCCATTCATCCAACGCCAGCAGGAAACCCATTCCCAGCAGGAAACCGGCGATGGTCGGAATGACCTGCATCGGGCCGGCCGGGGCGGACATCTCCATGGCGGGAATCAGCAGGGACCACACCGAGGCGGCCACCATGACCCCGGAAGCGAAACCCAGCAAGGTTTTCTGCAGGAGCGGGGACATCTCCTTTTTCATGAAAAAGACAAAGGCCGCACCCAAAACGGTACCGGCAAACGGAATCAGCAGTGCTGCAACTATACCTCCCATCGGTTATTTTTTTATTCCTTTCAAGCACGAAGTTATATATTTTTTTCACATAGGCGGAGCCGGAAAGAAAAATCCTGTGTATATTTGCATAAGTTGTATATAGAATAATTTCAATTTACGATACGTTTACTATATGGAGACCAAACAGTCCGTCAGAATACAAACTTCCATCCTGAATGCAGCGGAGAAAAAGTTGCTGGTGCGGATCGCCGCGCATCTCCCCTCCTGGGTCACCTCCGATCTGATGACATTCACCGGCTTCCTGGGAGCCATTATCATCGCGACAGGATACGTCCTTTCCAATATCAACATCAACTTCCTCTGGCTGTCCTCCTTCGGCTTCCTGGTCAACTGGTTCGGCGATTCCCTGGACGGCACGATCGCACGGGTCCGGAACCAGCAGCGCCCCCGCTACGGTTTCTTCCTGGACCACAACATCGACTGCATCAATGAAGCCATCATGTTCACGGGAGCAGGATTGTCCCGGCTGATGAACTTGAGCATTGCCCTGATGGTCCTGGCCGCTTACCTGATGCTGTCCGTATACGTTTACATCGGCGCGCATCTCAAGGGTGAATTCAAGCTGACCTACGGCAAGATGGGGCCCACGGAATTGCGACTGATCATCGTGATTGTCAACACATTGTTCATCTTCAGCCATCCGCTCCGCGAGTATTCGAGGACCTGGTTCTTCTTCGGACAGGAAGTCACCTTCGGGGCCCTGGACTATGTCGCCATCGTCATCCTGGCCGTCATCCTGGTCATGTACCTGGCCAGCCTCATCAAGGACGCCCGTTATTTCGCCCGCCTGGAACCGCTGGACAAATCACGCAAATAAGGACATGCCCGTTCTCTCCCTTCAGGAACTTCAGGAATTCTCCCCTGTTTTCCGGGGAAGGGTCGGGACGGCTTTTGCCAAAGCCGTTCTCCGGTGGTTCGAAGTAGAGGATATCAACCGGCTGCAAGATACCTACAGTGAGCTGAAGGGAAGCGAATTCACCCGCAAGATGCTGGAAGTCTACCGGACCGAATACCAGGTCGGTGGCGTCACGAAGCCGGAGAGCCTGGCCGGAAAGCCTTTCATCACCATCAGCAATCACATCTACGGCGGAATCGACGGAATTATCCTCGTCGACTTTTTCCAGTCCGTTTTCCCTGATTACAAAGTACTTGTAAACAAGATCCTCATGCGGATCAGCTCCCTGGCCGGCAACTTCATCCCAGTCACGCCGACCGGAGAAGAAAGGACGGCGCCCACGGCAACCAGCATCGCCGGCATCCGGCGGGCGATGGAGCATCTGCGGGACGGCCATCCGCTCGGACTGTTCCCCGCCGGAGCGGTTTCAGACCTGAGTCCCAGGGAAGGCCGGATCCGTGACCGGGAATGGCAGGACCCGATCATCCGGCTGATCCGGAAAGCCAATGTTCCGGTCGTTCCTGTCCGCTTTTTCGACCGCAACACCCTGTTTTACTATCTGCTCGGGCTGATTGACTGGCGGGTCCGCCTGCTGCGTCTGCCCCACGAGGTACTCAACAAAGGCGGGAAACTCATCCGCATGGGCATCGGGGCCGTCATTTCTCCGGAAGAGATCCGCAGTTTCAAAGACCTTTCCGCCCTGAAAGACAGGCTGCGGAAGGCGGTGTACGGGATGGAACTCCCCCAGCAATGGACTTATTACCCGCGGATTCCATGATGGAAACGGATGTCCTGATCCTGGGAGCCGGAGCCGCCGGTTGTTTCTGCGCCATCGAAGCCGCCCGCCGGCATCCGCACTGGCGGATCCTCGTGCTGGAAGCCGGGCGGAAGCCGCTTGCAAAAGTCGCCGTCACGGGCGGAGGCCGCTGCAACCTGACCAATTCTTTCGAAGGAATCCGGGACCTCTCACAAGCCTATCCCCGGGGCGCCCGGGTCATGAAACACCTGCTATCCCGTTTCGACCAGAACGACACCTGTGCCTGGTTCGAAAGGGAGGGCGTGGAACTGGTCCTCCAGCCGGACCACTGTTATTTTCCGGCCTCGCAGGATGCCATGCAGATTGTCCGGACCCTGCTCCGCGCCATGGAAAAAGCCAGAGTATCTGTCCGGACCGGACAACGCGCCCTTTCCGCTGAAAAAACGGCAGATGGCTTCAAAGTCGTGACCGCCCGGGAGGAATTCTTCTGCAACAAATTGATTATCACGACGGGAGGAAGTCCGTCGGCTTCCGGGTTGTCTTTCCTGGATCCGCTGGACCTGGACTTGGTGCCGCCGGTGCCTTCCCTCTTTTCCTTCGCCATGCAGGGAGAGGCGGTCCGCGCCCTGACCGGGACAGTCGTCGAAAACGCTTCCGTGAGTATTCCAGGACAGAAATGGACCGCTTCCGGTCCCCTGCTCATTACGGACTGGGGCATGAGCGGGCCGGCCATCCTGCGCCTGTCTTCCTACGCCGCCCGTTTCCTGGCCGGACAGGGTTACCGGACCCCGCTCCGGGTGGACTGGACGGGAGGAAAATCCCGGGAAGAAATCCAACGGCTCCTGACGGACATGACGGAGAAGCACCCGCAGAAAATGGTCCGCAGCACGGCTCCGTCCTTCCTTCCGGCCCGCCTATGGGCCCATCTTTGCCTGCGCGCCCTCCTGCGTGAAGATCTCCGGTGGGCAGAAATGGGGCGGAAAGGAGCGGGCCGCCTGGAAGAAATCCTGTGCGCGGACACGTATCAGGTGAGCGGGAAAAACCGGTTCCGGGAGGAATTCGTCACCTGCGGCGGGGTCAGCCTGTCCGGCATCGACCCGAATACCCTGGAATCCAAGGTCTGCAAAAATCTGTATTTTGCCGGAGAAATCCTTGACATAGACGCAATTACAGGCGGGTTCAATCTTCAGGCTGCCTGGTCGGGCGGATACGTCGTCGCCGCATCGCTGTCCTAACCTTTGCTGGACACCCCGCCTGGCGGGCGACCCTTCGATGTCATTCCGCTATCTCTCGGAAGAGTTGAACACGTACCGAAGGCTCAGGAGTGCACAGCGGTTCATGTTGGTGGTCCGCACCGTTTCCAGATAATTGGCGTAGGCGGTGTTGGTAACGGATGGATAATTGTTGAGGATATCCATGAACACCAAGGCAACGCATAGCCTGTGATTCATCAGATACACGCCCGTCGAGGCACTGAGCAGGTCCCTGTCGATCCGGGTAACCCGTTCACTCATGGGAAGCCGTGTGGAATGCAAGTAACGCGCCCGCACAAAAAACCATTCGGTTATGCGGTTCTCACTGGTAACCGAGGCGGAAAGATTGCTGTAGCGCATGGACCCGTATTGGGGACTGTCCGTCAGGTCCATATTTCCGCCGACAGAAAAGTCCAACTTATAGCGCGATGAGAAATTGCTTTGCGCTGAGACGGCGGCAGCAGGGCGATGCGAAGTATAAAACTCAAACCGTTCGTTGACAAACGAGGGAGATTTCGAAAAGTAATACAGAGCCGAAAAATCCACTTTGTAGCGTATAGGGCGAATGGATACAGAATACCTGACCTGATTGCTCCAATTCATTCCCCCCGTAGCATTGGCAAAGGTACTGAAAGTGGAGCCCGCAGGCAGCAAATATCCGTCCAACGAAGTTTCCACTGCGTAGTAGGTACGGGTGGATACGACCTCATTGATCCGGTACGAGAAACTGGTGCTGTAGTCCAGCGTACCGCCGGGAACGATATGGTAGCCCTGGAGCGAAAGCTGGAGCGAATGCGTTTGTTTCAAGTTCGGGTTACCCCGGCTGACAGCCTGGGGATTACTGTCATGGAATACGCTTCCGAGTTGGTTCAACGTAGGGGCAGCACTCTGCAACCCCACCCGGAGACTGAACCGGTTAAACATACTGCTGAGCGGCTTCCACTCGGCACTGAATACCGGGGCGGGGAAAAACTTATTGACATCCTCGTCATAAGGAAGCTCCCTTGAATCAAGTACATGCGAAGCCCGAAAGCCGGCTGTGGCCCTGAATTTCCCGAAATCAAAGGATGCATTTACCGCATGAAGATAACTATTCGACCGGCTGGCTTCGCTGGTAAGCGGGCTCAAATGAGCCTCGTCTATCACCTCGTCGTATTTGAGCTTTCTCTGAAGGCCATGGTCATAATTGAAAGCATAGGAACAGGAAATACGGCCCAGGCCCACTCGCTTTCCAATACCCACCGAAGCGGACAGATGACGGTTCTTGCCTTCGTCGGAAGTAATCCATGTCTTCTGCACTGCCGTCGAGTCGCTGCGGATCTCACTTCCATCTCCCTCGCCCCCGCTGAATGAAATGCTAGCATTTAAATTGTGGGACAACAAGTTACGAGCTACTCCAGCAGACCCTTCCAGCCGGTGATTGCGGGAATGCAGTTCCGCGATCTGATGCAGGGCTATTTCCCGGTTTCCCTGATCTGCCGACTGGGTCCGGTCCAGGGAGTGAAAATCCGTCCGGCGGTCACGTTCATTGCGGGAGAAAGCCATGCTGGCATACGGACTCCATTCCTTCTGGTTCCGCCAACGGAGCTCGCCCCTATGGGTGTGCGTGTCCTCCCAGGTACCCTGACTGCTTTCAAATTCACGGCTGATCCAGTCATCATCCGGGTCATACACCCGTTCTGTTTCCTTATGGCTGCTTCTTTCGAGTTTTTTGAACGAATAATCGAAGCCGAGGGTTTGGACGGCACGGGTCTTATTCTTGTTCAGTTCCAGGGCCTGTTGGACTTTGACCGAAGCGAAGAGCGGTTTTGCAAGCTCGGAATTCCCGAGCTGGGCATAGGGAATCCTGGAGAGGTCCTGGCTGGTTTGGATTCCGATGTTGTTGACGCCGAAGTCAGCCGTAACAATGGTCGGGACCGAAAAATAACGGCCTCCCAAACCGGCCTGCCACCGCTGCGGAGGCCAAAGGCTTCCGGCAGAAAGCGGCAGATCCCCGCCTCCGGCAGCAGAGACATCGATGTCCGTGAGGTTTTTCAGCGCGCGTTTGGTCTTCACGTTCATGACCACTCTTTTGTCGCCGCTTTGCGGATTCCGCTCATCCTCTTTCTCATAGACGTCGATTTTATTGATCTGGACACCTGCGAGATAACTCAACGCATCGCGCTGGTTATGGCCGAAAAGGTCGCTCTTGTTGATCAGAATCTCGGAAAGGGGCTTCCCCAACACCATGACCGTACCGTTCTCGATGGTCATGCCGGGCAGCCGCTCCAGGACATCCGCCAACCGGTCGCCGCGCATCACCTTCTGGGTAGCGGCCACATTGTACCGGACCGTGTCCCCGACGATGGAAATGACCGGCATCGAATCCGTAACTTTGGCAGCGGCCAGTTTCACGAGGTCCGGCTTTGTTTTCACCCATAGCCAACGGGCGCCGTCCTCAGGGGGAAAGGACACCTCTACACTTTTGTATGTCACGTGCGATACGGAAACCTTTCCCTGCTTGTCCTTGATCCCGTCAAAGCGGAAATACCCGTGCCGGTCTGTCGTGGTATAGACGGAATCCGCTGCGGAGGTGTAAAGGACAAAGGCATCCGGCAGGGGATTGGTCACCCACCCCAGGCTCTCTGACGGGTAGACCACAAACCCCTCGACACTGGCAGGCGCCGGAATCCGGAAAGGTGACGCTTTTTCTGCCGATTCCGCGGGTGAATCGACTATATAGAAATCCGTAGGAGGACCCTGCCGTTTGGGTACTCTCCCGTGGTATATCGCTGTGGATTGGGCGATGATCGCTACATATTCGCAGCCGACGGGCAAGTCCTTGAAGACGGCCGTCCCCTGGTCCGAAGAGACCGTTGACAAGCGGCGGCCGTCCGACAGGGTCAATTGGATCGTTGCGCCCGCCATGGGCACATAGGCGACGGCCGTCGCACCTTCTGGCTTATCCTGGGTCCATACCACCACCCTGAAATGAGCAGTTCCCTCTCCATCCTCCGCATTTTGAGCATAGCCGCCTATCCCGGAAAGCAAAAGCCCTCCCAGTAAACAAACAATGCCTTTGAATGGTTTGGATACAAACATCTTGCTCCAGCAGAAGTTTGGTGGATACGGTCACAAATATATATATATATATATTTAAAAACCAAATTTTTTTTTAGTCGGACAGTCGATTCCGCTCTCGGAAGAACCGTTTCACAAGCCGGGTTGGCTGAAATCTTTGAGCAGGCCTTCGATCACTCCGGGGAAATACCGCATTTCCAGTTCGTGCTCCTTCGCAGCGATCGTTTCGGGGGTGTCTTCCGGCCGGACGGGGACGAAGAATTGCGCAATGGCCTCTCCCCCGTCGACAACGTTGCTGACATAATGGACCGTCATTCCGGTCACGGTCTCCCCGGCCGCCTTGACCGCCTCGTGGACATGGCGCCCGTACATCCCGATCCCGCCGAACTTGGGCAGGAGTGCCGGGTGCAGATTGACCATCCGATGGTCGAATGCCTCCACCAGCCAGTCCGGAATCACCCACAGGAACCCCGTCAGCACAATGAAGTCGACCTCATAGATTTTCATCAGGTCCAGGACGACGGCCGGATCTTCGAATTGTTTCTTGGTCAGCGTCGTCGTCGGGACACCGAGGTGCCGGGCCCGCTCGAGGGCATAGGCGGTTTTCGAACTGCTCAGCACGAGGACAACCCGGGCAAGGGAAGACTCGGCGAAATGACGGATGATTTGTTCACAATTGGTCCCGCCTCCGGAGACAAATACAGCTATTTTTTTCATGCGAATCAGATTACAGCCAAATTCAGGATTACGACCTCTTTACAAAGATAAGCGATTCCCCGGCAAAAAACAACGCACCGGCAACTATGTCCACTTTAAGGGGATATTTATTATCTTTGTAGGATAAAGATGGACGCAAGGAGAAAGAATTTATCTTGTTGGCTGCTGAAAGCCCTGGCAATATCACTGCTGATACTGCCGCTGTTCTCTTTGCCTGCCCCCGGCCAGACCACGCGGGTCAAAGGCCACGTGCGGGATGCAGAAACCGGCGAAATCCTGCCCTTTGTCAATATCTTCTTCAAAGGAACGCAAACCGGGGTCACGACGGACCTTACAGGATCCTATACCCTTGACGGGCGGGATACCGTCACGGTTCTGTGCGCTTCCCTGCTGGGCTATATCCCCGCCGAAGCCACCGTCATTCCCGGAACGAACAACAAAGTGGATTTCGTCCTGAAACCTTCGGTCACGGCCCTGCAGGGCGCCGTTGTCAAGCCGGACAACTCGTACATGAAATGGATCCTCTCGCAGATCCACCGGAACCGCGCCCGCAACAATCCGGAAAACCGACCGGAATACCAGTGCAGCGTTTACAATAAATTGGAGCTGGACCTGACCAATACGGAGCGCAATCTCGGATTCCCCCTGTTCCGGAAATATTTCGGCTTCGTCTTCGATTACATTGACACGACCTCCACGACAGGTAAGCCGCACCTGCCCGTCATGCTTGCGGAAACCATGGCCCGGAAATACCACCGGAACGACCCTTCCCTGGACAAAGAGGTCATCACCGCCAGCCATATTTCCGGTTTCGACAAAGAGAATACCCTGTCGCAATTCACCGGCAGCCTGCTGCTCAAGACAAATTTCTACAACAATTTCATCAACTCCTTCGACGTAGAGATCCCCTCTCCCATCGGGACTTCGGGAAGCCTCTTTTACAATTACTATATTGTTGACAGTCTGAAGATTGATGCGAGGAAAACGTACCGGATCCGCTTCCATCCCAAGAAATACATTTCTTCCCCGGCCTTCGACGGGGAAATGGCCATCGATTCCGCCGATTTCGCCCTGCGGGAAATCCGCGTCAAACTGCAGCGGGGCGGAAACACCAACTGGATCCGCGACCTGGCAATCGAAGTGGAGAACCAGCATGTGGGCGACACGGCCTGGTTCTACAAAAGCGACCGCATGTACATCGACTTGTGCCCGCAACTGTCGGATTCCTCCAAACTGGTCGCCATCCTGGGCCGCCGGCAGCTGCATTACTACGACCCTTCCTTCTCTGTTCCCGAAACCCTGGGCGGAGACGACGGATACCGGGTCGAAGTCCAGCCGGGGGCGGCGGAAAAAGACTACCGATGGTGGGACCAGGCCCGTCCGTATGCCCTTTCGGAAAAAGAGCGGGACATTTACCGGATGGTCGATTCGGTCCAGCAGACGGGGGCATACCGCTTCTCTTACAACCTGATCAACATGTTCTCGACGGGCTATGCGGAATTCGGAAAGATCAGCTTCGGCCCGTATGACCGGCTATACAGTTTCAACAACCTGGAAGGCAACCGCTTCCAGCTGGGATTCCGGACGACGAAAGCCTTCAGCCGGAAGATGCGGCTCACCGCCCACGGGGCTTATGGCACCCTGGACAAGGCCCTGAAAGGCAACGTAACCCTCGAGTATATGTTCGGGACGCTGCCCACCCGCAAACTGACGCTCCGGGCCCGCCACGACATTGCGCAACTCGGGAAAGGAACCAGTGCGTTCTCGGAGACCAACATCTTTTCTTCCGTCCTGGCGAAAAGCGGCGGAAGCGGGCGGAAAATGAGTCCGGTCACGGAATTCTCCGCCCGGTACGAACATGAATTCTCCGGAAATTTCACCGGAGTAGCCTTGCTGGAGCACAGGACCATCCACGCAAACCGCTTCGTGCCGATGGTGCTTCCCGACGGGACCCCGATTCCCGGTATCACCGCCGACCAGCTCCGGCTCAGCGGGCGTTTCTCCTGGGAGGAATCCGTCACACGCGGCGTTTTCGAGAAGCAATACATGTACACCCGGTTCCCTGTCCTGACCCTGGACCTGGCCGGGGCTGCCCGGATAAGAGATAACGCATACAGTTACAATTACTTCCGTCCCGAGATCAAATTGGAGTACCGGCTCCGGGTACCGCCCGCCGGCCACGCAGACATCCGGCTGAATGCCGGAAAAATATTCGGAACGGTCCCCTATCCCCTGCTCAAACTGCATGAAGGAAACGACACCTATGTCCTGGACCGCAGCTCCTTCTCCTGCATGAATTATTATGAATTCGCTTCCGACACCTGGGCCACCTTGTTCTATGAACACAATTTCGGCGGCTTTTTCCTCGGGAAGATTCCCGGCGTGCGGAAACTGCAGCTGCGGGAGCTCTTCACCCTGCGCGGCGCCTACGGAACGATTTCCAGGCAGAACGACATGACCTTCGGCAACGGGGCCCAATCGAACCGGCTTCCGGTCTTCCCGGAAGGAATGTCCTCCTTGAAGACACCGTATGTCGAAGTCGGCGCGGGAATCGGGAACATTCTCCGCGTCCTGCGGATTGACGGATTCTGGCGCCTCACCCACCGGTACACGGATAAAAACGGAGTGAGGACGAAGTCAGACAACTGCTTCGCCCTCAACTGGGGTTTGGAATTCAAATTCTAAGCGGAACCCGGGACGCCGGCTATCCGGAATAATCCTTTGCCCGGAGAAGCTGGTCGACCGTATTGGATTCCCCAGCCGGCAACGTATAGGTGATGCGGACAAAGGCGGAATCGCGGATAAAATCGATGGCTCCCACTTCGATGCTTTCAATCGACAGGCCGGTCCGTTTTTCAAGGTCCGCCTTCAGCTCTTCCCGGCGCTCGGATGTAACCAGGTCAATGCGGTCATATGTAATCAGTTTGGTTGAACGCAAGCGCCCTTTTTTCGCCGATTCCAGCAACCAGATCAAGCCGACCAGCATGCCGTTGGCCAGCACCAATTCCGCATAGGAAATATTCAGGGCCAGACCGTTGATGATGGAAATCGCGATAATGATGAACAGGTAGGTCATCTCGCGGACGGGCACCGTTTCCGTCCGGTAGCGGATCATGCCGAAAATGGCGAACAGGCCCAGGGCGAAGCCGATCTGCATCTTGATATTCTCCATGACGAACAGCAGCAGGAACATGGCTGAGGAGAACATCATGAAGGTGAAATAATAATCCCTGCGACGGCTCTTCCGGTAATACAGGAAATGTACGATCACCCAGGATACCAGCAGGTTGAAAGCAAAGTGCAAAAGCAGGTGGAGCAAACTCTGGGTATCATAGAGCGGAATCCCGAGGAAGGTGGAAGCCTGGGAAACTTCATAGCCGAATTCTTCCGCAATCGACGGATCAAACTCGGAAAAAACACTGGGGTCTGTCTGTAACGGTAACATATCTACTTATTAATTTTAATATTCGCTATCTTTTCCAACTGGTGGAATCTTTCCTTGAAGCGGTTTGCCTTGAGCCCCGGCGTCGTCATGACCGAGCCGATGCAATACTTGCTGATCCGCAGGGGATGGATCCGGTGCTGCAACAAGATGTTCCGCATCTGCGACGGGATGCGGCCGTCCTGCTTAAGCTCGATGATGACGGCATCCCCCAGACCGGCCTCCCGGCCATTGCGGTAGTTGGTAAAATGAAGCTGCATGTCGATGGTCAGCCGCTCCGTCCGCCCCGGATTCACCAAGGTAATCCGGTTGAATTCCGTCGTGAGGGCCGGAGAAAGCTCCGACACCTTGAACCAGGAATAGGTGTGCAGGAACTGCACGGCCGCGGCATCGTCCGCCAACCGGGAAAAACAGTCCGGATCCATCCTGACCCGTTTTTTCTTGGTCCGTCCGTTGTTCTGCTTCCGCTTGATTTCCAAATAGGTCTCCCCGTTGACTTCATAGGTGCGGACACGGACTTTCTGCCGCGTTTTCCGGCCGTTGTGATGTGCCAGATACATCTGCAAGCCGTCCGTATCGTAGTACAAGGAATTATACCCGGAAATCCGTTTCCCTTCGATTTCGCAAATGCGGTAACCGGCCGCGGCAGCATCCTCCAGCACGGCGACCAACTTGTCGCCATTCGTCACATACTTGGTATCCACACGGTTCATCAGGCGGATGGCATCCATCTCTTCCAGCGAGATAGACGGCATCCGTTCACAAACGGGCAGATAACGGGGGTCCGGTTGCATGGCACAAACGCGATCAGTCAGAGACAATATATTCGAAAATCTTAATGGTCAGCAATTTCCCATTGGGCGCATAATTGTACTGACGTTTCTTCGTTCCGTCCGAATTGTACTCGTACTTGCGGATGGAAACCGGTTTGTTGCGCTCATCATAATAAATGTCCTTGACAACCCGGCCGTTTTCCCCGTACTCGAAGGTCTCGCGCCATTTCTGGCCGTAACGGGTGTACTCGATTTCCTCGATCTTCCGACCCTGCTCATCATAGGTCGTCGTCCGGTCCAGCCAGCGGATCTTGCTTCTCGAATCCGTATTCCATTCCTTGATAGTCAGATTCTTCCGCCCTTCCCGCTTGGCCAGGGTCGCCGCATCCAACTGCTGCGCAAAAGAAGAATAAGAAAAGGCTGAGAGGAAGACCATGACAGCCATGGCAAATAAGCGTTTCATTGTATTGATTGTTTACTGTTTTACAAATTATCAAAAGCCGGTCCAAACACGCAATCTATCAGTGAACACCGGGGTTTTCTCCATGAATAACCGACAGGGAATTCATCCGGGACTTATACAGGAGCCGCAGCGAATCCAGCGCGGGGAGGTATGCCGCGCCAACGGGATCCGCCGGTGGAGAGGACATGGTCAGGGGATTGACCGGACGCCCGTTCTCCCATACCCGGAAATCCAGATGGGGCCCTGTCGCCGTCCCCGTCGCCCCGACATAGCCGATCACCTGCCCCTGTTTCACGCGTGCGCCCGCCTGGATGCCCGCGGCATAGCGCGACAAGTGCAAATAAGCGGTCGTATAAACTGCATTATGCCTGATTTTCACTGTTTTGCCGCCTCCGCCTCCCCAGCCGGCACTCAGAACGGTACCGTCGCCGATCGACATGACAGGCGTCCCGGTCGGGGCGGCATAGTCCACCCCCGTATGGGCACGGACATCGCCATGGACCGGGTGCCGCCGGTGGTACGAAAAGCCGGAAGAAATGCGCGTGAACTGCAGCGGTGCTTTCAGGAAGGCCTTCCGGAGGCTCTCCCCTTCCGCATTCCAATAGACGTTCCCCCCATCCCCGCGGTCCAGCCGGATCGCCGGATACATGTTGCCGTCATGCTCGAATTCTGCATAATACACGGCGCCGATATCGATCAATTCTCCCTCGCAGGACAGATAGTCGTAGAGCACCCGGAAACGGTCTTCTTTCTGAAGCGCGAAGAAATCGATGGTCCAGGCATAGATCTCCGACAGCCGGAGAATCAGCAGCACCGGAGCCCCGGCCCGGGTCATATCGTTCCAGAGAGAGGACTGGATGGTCACGTCGGCATAACCGGAGAGGGTATCCACTTGACGCAGAACCCGCCAGGCGCCATAGGGTTCCGTACAACGGAACACCGTATGGGCAATCCGGTCTTCTTCGTAAACGACGTAGCGCAGCTCGCCGGAAAGCGAATCGGAATAAGCATCCCAATGATTCCCGGCACGCAAGCGGCGCACGTCGAAGACGGAATCAGCCGCCTGGGCAAGTTGGACAGAGGCCCCGGCATCCAGGCCGGCGCGGGTCATCCAGGCGGAAAAGATTTCCCCGGGAAGGATCTCGCCCGAAGATACGGCGAAAGAATCGGTACAGAAGCCAAGCGGATAGACGGTATCCCGCTGCGGGACGGGGCCCTGTGCACGGTGGAAAAACCGACAGGAGGACACGCCCTGGCACAGGGCCAGGGTACAGATCAAGGGCATGAGAATGCGCGTCCACGTCATGGTATACAAAATTAAGAATTCTGACCGGATATGCAAGTGATTCTTGCATCCGGACAGGGAATTCACTATCTTAGCAAGTTGAAACAGGTATTCCGGCATCTATGGAAATTCAACCCATCGCCCAATTCCGCGGTCCTTTCACCAGCAAATTCGGCCTTCCGCGCCAAAGCGGACTGGCCCCGCAGGTTACGGGACAGATTGTCTTCGAAAGCGAATTCCGCAACCGGGATGCGCTCCGGGGCCTGGATGGATTCGATCTGATCTGGGTTATCTGGGAGTTTTCCGCCAATTCCCGGCGGACCGGCGCCCCGGCCGGGTCCTGGCAGCCGACCGTCCGGCCGCCCCGGCTGGGCGGGAACACGGCCATGGGGGTGTTCGCCACCCGTTCCCCGTTCCGTCCGAATCCGCTCGGACTGTCCGCCCTGCGGATCGACCACATCGATTGGGAGACGTCGGAAGGGCCTGTTATCCATGTCCTGGGCGGTGACCTGATGGACGGGACACCGATCTACGACATCAAGCCCTATCTTCCTTATGCCGACGCTTTCCCCGACGCCCGGGCCGGATTCGTGGACCAAACGGAATGGAAACCGCTGCAGGTCGTTTTTCCGGAGCATCTCCGCCGGGAATTCGCCCAGGGTCTGCCGGCGGGCACGTTTGCCGCGGCGGGGATTTCCGCCCTGGAGCAAGTGCTGTCGCTGGACCCGCGCCCGCATTACCAGCAGGACCCCGACAAGGAATACGGCATGATGTACGCCGGCATGGACATCCATTTCCGGGTCCGAGACAACATCCTGACTATTACACAAATCGATAAATTATGAGGCATTTGGGAAAATCCTTGCTCATCCTCCTGGCAGCGGCATGGATCCCTTGTGGATGCAGCCGGTTCCAAACGGTTCCATCCCCTGATTTTTCAGCGGCCGTCACGCGGGACTCCCTGCAATTGGTCGATGTCCGGACGCCGTCCGAATTCGAAGAAGGGCACCTTCCCGGCGCCATCAATCTCGATGTGCGCATGAACGGATTCGCGGACAGCGCCCTCACCCGCCTGGATGCTTCCCGCGGGGTTGCCGTGTATTGCCGAAGCGGGAAAAGAAGTGCGGCCGCAGCAGCCGCCCTCTCCCGGAAAGGCTTCCGCGGAGTCAATCTGGACGGTGGCATCCTCGCCTGGAAAGAGGCCGGAATGCCCGTGGCCGACCGCCACGATTACCTTGTTTCGGACGGGGATTTGGCCCCGGATTTCACGGTCAATCTCATGGACGGAAGCCAACGGACCCTCTCTGCCTTGCGCGGAAAAGTCGTCATGCTCCAGTTCACCGCGAGCTGGTGCGGCGTTTGCCGCCGGGAGATGCCCCATATCGAAAACCGGATCTGGCAGCGCCACAAAGAAAACCCGGACTTCGTACTGATCGGGATCGACCGGGAAGAAGACCGGCAAACCATGGAACGCTTCATCCAGCTGACGGGCATCACTTATCCGCTGGGCTTCGACCCCGTCAGCGAGATATTCGACAAATATGCCGTCCACAACTCCGGAATTACACGTAACGTATTGATAAACAAAGAGGGACGCATTGTCTTGCGCACCCGGTTATATAACGAAGCTGAATTCGGGAAACTCGTTTCAGCCATCGACAGTCTTTTAATTCGATAATAACATGACTCCTTTTGCTGTCCTCCTGACCGTTGTCGCCTATTTTGCGGTCATGCTCCTGATCTCCTGGCTGTCCAGCCGCGGTAACGATAACAGCGGCTTCTTTACCGGAGGCCGGAAATCCCGCTGGTGGATTGTCGCCATCGCCATGATCGGGTCCAGCATGTCCGGCGTAACCTTCGTTTCCGTCCCCGGCATGGTCGGGACCAGTGCGATGGGGTATCTCCAGATGTGCCTGGGATTCTTCCTCGGATACCTCGTCATCGCCTATGTCCTCACCCCGTTGTATTTCCGTCTGAATGTCGTTTCCATCTACGAATACCTGGAGAAGCGCTTCGGCGTTTCCGCCTACAAGACCGGTGCATGGTTCTTCTTCATTTCCAAGATATTGGGGGCATCTGTCCGACTCTTCCTCGTGTGCCTGACCCTGCAACTGCTCGTGTTCGAACCGATGGGGCTCCCCTTCTGGCTGAATGTTGCCATTTCCGCGGCCATCGTCCTGTTGTACACCTACCGGGGCGGGGTGAAATCGATCATCTGGACGGATACCCTGAAGACGGTCTGCATGATTGTCGCCGTGGTCCTGTGCATTGTTTTCATCGCCAAGGACCTGGGCCTCAACGGCAAAGGGCTGATTGCCACCATCCGCGGCAGCGGGATGTCCCGGATCTTTTTCTTCGATGACGTGAACCATCCGCAATACTTTTTCAAGCAGTTGCTCGGAGGCCTCTTCACCGTGGTGGCCATGACCGGCCTGGACCAGGACATGATGCAGCGGACGCTGAGCTGCAAGAATGTCAAGGATTCACAGAAGAACCTGATTACAAGCAGTTTGATGCAAATCGTCGTGATCTTCTTCTTCCTCTGCCTGGGCGTGCTCCTGTACACCTACGCCGGAGCACGGGGCATTGCGGAAACCGGAGACAAACTGTTCCCGGCTGTCGCGACATCCGGACAGCTGCCGATGATTGTCGGCATCCTGTTCGTCATCGGCCTGGTTTCCTGCGCTTACTCCGCGGGCGGATCCGCCCTGACTTCCCTGACCACCTCCTTCACCGTGGACATTCTGGGAACCAAAGGGAAGAGTGAGGAGGAAGTAACCCGTACCCGCCAGCGGGTCCACCTGCTGATGGCTGTCGGAATGGGTGTCGTCATCTATGTCTTCAGCCTGCTCAACAACACCAGCGCCATCGACGCCGTCTACAAACTGGCCAGCTACACCTATGGTCCCATTCTGGGCATGTTCGCTTTCGGAATCCTGACCCGCAAGCAGGTACACGACAAATGGGTCCCGCTGGTAGCCATCATCGCCCCGATCCTCTGCCTGATCCTCCAGACCCATTCCGAGCAATGGTTCGGCGGATACAAGTTCAGCTATGAATTGCTGCTGTTCAATGCGTTGTTCGTCTTTATCGGACTGTGCTGCCTGATCCGGAAGGATCGCTGATCCCCAGAACATCCAGAATCTGCGGGAATCTCTCAACGCGGAAGAGGTGCTCGTGGTCGAACTCTTCCGTCTCTTCCAGGGCCCACAGCATCTCGAAGGGGATATGGATTCCGTATCCCCCCAGCTGCAGGACGGGAGCGATATCGGACTTGAATGAGTTGCCGGTCATCATCAGTTCTTCCGGCCGGATTCCCATTTCCCGGCAGAGCTGCCGGTATTCTTCCTGCCCCTTGTCCGAGACAATCCGGATGGCATCGAAATAGGGAGCAAGCCCGGAGCGGGCGATTTTGTGTTCCTGATCCAGCAGGTCGCCCTTTGTCAACATGACCATCCGGACACCGGGAAGCGCATGCAGGACTTTCAGGGTCTCCTCCACCCCTTCCAGGGGATGGGCCGGATTCTGCAGCAATTCCCGCCCGATTGCGAGGATTTGCCCGACCTGACTGCCGGTCAGGGCGCCGCCGGTCAGTTTCAAGGCAGTCTGGAGCATGGACAGGACAAACGCTTTTGCGCCATAACCGTAATCGTCCATGTTTTCCACTTCGATCCGATACAGGGCCGCAGACATGGTCGGGAAATCGCAATAGTCCGAGATAACCTGGGCTACTTGCCGTTCGGCGGCCCGGAAGCGGGGTTCGTTTGCCCACAGCGTATCGTCGGCATCGAATGCGAGGACCTTGATCTGTTCCAATAGAGCCATGTCAGAAGATTTTCTGCAAAGATAAGGTAAAAATCCGTATCTTTGTCCCGTCAAAATAGTGATAGGATATGCTGATCATCGGTTTGGCCGCACTGGCCCCCGCCCTGCTGCTGATGTGGTACGTTTACCACAAAGACACGCAGCCGGAACCCACGAACCAAGTCATCAAGGGCTTTTTCTACGGCGCCCTCGCCACGTTTGTCTCGACCCTGATCTCCGGTCCCCTGCAGGCCATGGGATTTTTCACACAGGATCCGCAGACGGCGCTCGATGCCGTCAAGATTTCCTTCTTCGGAGCCGCGATTCCCGAAGAATGTGCCAAACTCCTGATGCTCTGGCTTCTGCTGAGGAACAATCCGCACTTTGACGAGCGCTATGACGGCATCGTGTATGCGGCAGCCGTCGGACTGGGATTTGCCTCGTTCGAGAACCTCCTGTATGTGATTTCATCCGGAGCGGCCTGGTTCTCCGTCAGCATCAGCCGCGCCATCTTCGCGGTCCCGGGCCATTTCGCCTTCGCGGTCGTGATGGGGTATTACTACTCTGTCCTTCATTTTTACGGAGCGGCCGCGCCGAAGGGAACCAAATTCAAAATGATCGGCTACCCCATCCTCCTGCATGGAATCTACGACTCCATCGTATTCATCAGCAATCTCGGCTACGCCCTATCCGGCGTCCTCAGTCTCGTTCTGGTTTTCTTCTGCTTCAAGCTGTATCAGGCCACGCGTGAACGCATCCTGGCCGAAGCCGCGGACAACGACCTCCGCGCCCGCATCCTGCGGGATGCCGCACCGGAAGACAACCATCCCGACGAACAATAGGTTCCTGATTATGAGAAAAATAACTCTTTTCGTGGCGGCCATCCTGACCTTGGGTCTGGCCATGGGATGCAAGAACGGCAAAGATGCAGTCCGTCCCGTGGGCGGATTGCTCGACACGGTCCTCGGAGCGGACCAAGCGCCGGAAACTGTCCGGATGGATAAGGGAAACATTGTCTGGGAGACCCTCCTGGATGACCCGCAGAACGGTCTGTGCGTACGCAGTGCCCGCTGCGTCCAGGACAGCCTTTCCACGGAAGGATTCGGCGTCCGCGTAACATACGGAACCCGCTGCACAGATTTCCCCGACCTGCGGCATGGCCGCATGCCCGAAGCCTGTTTCCTGAAAGACAAGGGAGAACTGATCTTCATCGGCAGTTCCATGGAAGGAACCGGCGTTCAGGTGGAACGCCCGTACCGGATCCGTTTCGATGCGGACAGCACGGCGCGGATTGTCGCGGACATCGATCCGTTCGACATGCAGGAAACTTTCCGCAAACACCTGGGTTACAAGGTCTCCGGGAAAGAGATGGCGCTGTACTGCGACGGGAAACTGCTGATTGCGGTCCCGATACCCGACAAACAGCTGTCTGACAGCTCAGTACAGATTGGAGAACAAATTTGTTACGACTGTTCCGAGGGCCTGCAAGTGCAGGTGACCCCCGGGATTCTGACGCCGGATTCCCCTGTTCCGGATTACGAATACCTGCCGACGGTCACGGCCGATGTCACCTGGACGGAAACCGGGTTCAGCATTTCAGCATTCCGGCTGTAGCGCAGAGGCTGTCCCCAAAAAACTAATCGAAGACGCCCAGCGGCAACTTCGCAAGGAAAATGGCCGCTTTGCCGGGGACTTTGTCCGTCGAATAATAACTGACCCAGAGTTCATCGCCCTCCACCAGCAGTCCGGGATAACTGTTATCTCCGTCCGAGGGAAGGACATAGCGTTCATCCAGTCCGCCGTCTGCCGTGCCCTTGTACAGGACCGTCTTGCAATGCGACGGATTCGTCTGGGACCGGCCGCCGACAATCAGCGATCCGTCCGGACGCACCAGGAAGTCCGGTCCGCCCACATGCAAGGGCATTTCATGCCAGGTCCACTGCGTGAATGGAGCTGGTGCCACGGCGAGCAACGCCGTCTCCGTTCCGGGATCCCGGCGAACCATGACGGCCATCCGCCCGTCCGGCAGGAAACGCACGGTGGATTCATTCATGAAGCCTTCATTCTTCAACAGCGAAACCGGATCGAAATGAATCCCGTCCAAGGTCTTCAGCAACAAGACACCTTCCTCACGCCGGTAAGTCACGGCATAACCGACACCTTCGTGCCAGGTCACGCGCCAGAGCCAGTCGAAATCGCTCCGCACAGCAGGATCGACCTGGACTGCCTCCAGGGGAGAAAAGGTTTTCCCATCCTTGCTGAAACAAACCTGCGGCCGGCATTCTACCAATTTCCGGTCCCGATATACAGAGCCGCCGATAATGACCATCAGGCGTCCGTCGGGCGTAATGGACAGTTTCGGGTCCCGCAGGTCGACACCCGCCATTCCGATATCTGCCACGCTCTCCCAGCTTTCCCCGTCCGCAGAGCATAGAATCCGGACATGCCCCTCGGCATTCCCCTGCTCATCAAAAACATGGCTGTATCCTTCCCGGAAAGAGCAGTAATACTTCCCCTGGAATTTTTCGAGCGACGTGAAAGCGGCATGGGTCCCTTTGTCCCAGATTTTCCGGACGGAGACTTCCGTCCGGACCACGCCCGGATCCGGCCGGCCGGCACAGGAGACCAATAGGGAAACGACCCCGAGAAGAGAAATCAAACGCTTCATAATCAATAAGTTTTAAAAACAACATCTTTCATTGTGATCATGCCTTCGTTGTCCATCTGACAACCTTTCTCCGCATAGAAAAACGTACAGTTTTCGAGACGGATTCCATGGATCATTTCCAGAGTCCCCGCCGCAGAAACAGCAGTCTGCGCATCGCGGCAGACCACATTGCGGATGTGGATGTCCGTGAATTCGGGAAGGAAATCAGCCGTCCCCGAAAGTGTGTTTCCTTCCTGTCCGACCGGGCGGTTGACATAGGTTGTCTCGAAGACAACGGCTTCACCGGCGATGTCCGACATAAAGATGTCGCTGATGTAGATCTGGGAGGTCTTTCCGCCGCGTCCCGGGGCACTCTTGAAACGAAGTCCCGTGTCTGTCCCGCAGAACGTATTCCCCTTCACGACGATCCGGTTCATTCCGCCGGAGAACTCACTGCCGATGACAAAACCGCCGTGTCCGTGATACACCGTATTGTTTGTTATGACGATGTCCTCACACGGCCCAGCCTTCACTCCTGCCGCGCCGGCGCCGGCTTTCAGGCAGATGGCATCATCGCCGACATCCACCGTACAGCCGCTGATCCAGACCCGGCGGGAATTCATGATATCGATTCCATCCCCATTCTGGGCATTCCAGGGGCAGCGCACGCTGACGTTACGGATCACCACATCGGTGCAACGTTGCGGGACCAGGTGGAATTTGGGGGAATTCTGCAGCGTGACCCCTTCTACCAGCACCCGGGTGCATTCCGTAAAACGGACCAGATGCGTACGCATCGCTTCCTGCAATTCATAGGACTCGGCTATATTCTGGAAATGCTTCAGATCGAACGGATACCAGATCATGCCGTGGTCTGCATCCATCCCGCCCATTTTCTGGAAACGATTCCATTCCACATCGCTCACTTTCGAGCGCTTGACCGCACGCCACCATTCGCCGTTCCCGTCCAGGATCCCCTCGCCCGTGATACTGACATCCTCACGGGAAGAAGCTGTAATACAGGGCGTTGCCTTATCACTTACGGGTTTCCCGGTCACTTTGTCGCGCTTGAAGAACTCCGTCTTGTCCGGCGAGAACAAGATGACGGCATGCTTTTCCAGATGCAGGTCAATCTTGTCTTTCAGGGAAATCAGGCCCGTCAGGTAGAGGCCGGCAGAGACCCGGAGATGTCCCCCGCCCTGCTTGGAAAGCGCAGCAATCGCCCGTGCAAAAGCTTCCGTATTGGAGGTGACTCCATCCCCCACTCCGCCGAAATCTTTCAAGTCCACCCAGCGGTCCGGGATATTCGGAAGGGAGGGTTGTGCGACGGATATCGGAAGCGCCTCATATTCCGGTATCTGTGCAGAAACTCTTCCCACATGAAAGCACAGGAGGAGAAGAGAAAGAAAGAAAAAACGCTTCATGTCAAATTTGATTGCCTGTGTATAATTCATAGTATTTTCCATGCTGGTCCAGCAGTTCCTGGTGCTTGCCGCGCTCGATGATCCGACCATGATCCATCACCATGATATATTCGGCATTCTGCACCGTCGAGAGCCGGTGGGCGATGACAAACGTGGTCCGTCCCTTCATCAGGGAATCCATCCCTTGCTGGATCATTTTCTCCGTCCGGGTATCGATGGAAGAAGTCGCTTCATCCAGGATCAGCACCGGCGGGTTGGCCACGGCGGCACGGGCGATGGCCAGCAATTGCCGTTCGCCCTGACTGAGGTTCCCGCCGTCTGCAGCCAACACCGTGCCATATCCGTCCGGCAGGCGGCGGATGAAAGCATCCGCATAGACCAGGACAGCGGCCGCCCGGCATTCCTCATCCGTCGCATCCAGGCGCCCGTAGCGGATGTTTTCCAAAACGGTTCCCGTAAACAAATGCGTTTCCTGAAGGACCATGCCCAGGCTCCGGCGCAAGGAAGACTTGGCAATCTGCCGCACATCGAAGCCGTCATAGGTGATCTGTCCTTCCTGGATCTCATAGAAACGGTTGATCAGGTTGGTAATGGTTGTCTTGCCGGCACCGGTCCCGCCGACGAAGGCGATTTTCTGTCCCGGATACGCCGTCAGGGTGATGTCAAAAAGCACCTGTTTTTCAGGGACATAACTAAAGTCAACATCCTGCAGGGAGACCAGTCCCTCCAACGGTTTGAGTCCCGCGTCCGATTTCCAGGCCCACTGGCCGGTCCGCTGGGGAACCTCCTGCAAGGCGCCGTCGGGGCCGGTCGCCGTATTGACCAGGGTCACTTTGCCCGCATCCGGCTCCGTCACCGCATCCAGGACAGCATACAACCGGTCCGTACCGGCAGAAGCCATGACGATGCTGTTGACTTCGTTGGAGATTTGCGAAATGGGACGCGTGAAGTTGCGCTGCAAGGTCAGGAAGGAAACGATGGTTCCCAGCGTAAGCACAGCGCCATTGAGTCCGCACAGATACCAGGCGGTATATCCGCCCAGGGCAATCACCGCCCCGACCACGGCCAGGAGGACATAGGTCAATTCGCCGATATTGCCGTTGACCGGCATGATGATATTGCCGATCTTGTTCGCGTTGAATACACTCGAACGCAGGTTCTCATTCAGGACATCGAAGGCTTCGACGGCCTTGTCCTCATGGCAGTATACCTTGACGACCCGCTGTCCGGAAACCATTTCTTCGATAAAGCCGTTGACGATGCCGAGGTTCTGCTGTCGGGCCGTGAAATACTTGCGGGAAACCTTGCCCAGGGCCGTCGTCACCTTGAATATCAGGAATGCCATCACGACCGCGACGAGGGTCAGTGGAAGGCTCAGTACCAGCATGCTGACAAAGGTGGCCGCGATGGTAATCAGGGACTGGAAAAGCCGCGGCACACTGTTGCCGATGACCTGACGGAGGGTGTCCACATCGTTGGTATAGACCGACATAATATCTCCGTGCGCATGCGAGTCAAAGTAGGACAAGGGCAGATCCTCCATGTGATTGAAGAGATCTTCCCGCAATTTTTTCATCGTTCCCTGCCCCACGAAAATCATCAGCAGGTTGTAGGTATAACCCGCCGCGATTCCGACAAGCAGGATTGCCGCCAGTTTGCACAAGGCGATGGCCAGCGGACGGTAGTCCGGCCCGACGCCCACCCCGGCGAACAATCCGTTCACCGTCGGGGAAGAAAGCATCGGGGTGATGTAATCGTCAATCAGTGTCCGCGTGAAAAGCGAGGAGGCCAGCGATGTCAGCGAAGAGATGACAATGCAGAGGAGGACGACCCCGATGTGCACCTTGTAGTGCTTGAAAATGAACGCGAAAAGACGGCGGACTGTCCCAATGTTCCGCAAATCCTTCAATGTCGCTCCGCCTCCGCGGAGACCGCGGTCCGCACCGCCGCGCATGCCGAATCCTGGTGCCATAGTCAATTCTTTGAAGGGTCGTCGAAATCTCCCTCGCCGCCCGAGGTCTGCATTTGATAGATATCCCGGTAAATGGCATTGTCCCGCAAGAGGTTTTCATGGGTGTCGAATCCATTCACCCGCCCGTTGTCCATGACAATGATCCGGTCTGCGTCCTTGATGCTGAGGATCCGCTGCGAAATGATGATCTTCGTCGTTCCCGGGATGCGCTGCATGAAAGCCTCCCGGATCCGGGCATCCGTCGCCGTATCGACGGCCGATGTGGCGTCATCGAGAACCAGCACCTTGGGCTTCTTCAACAGGGCTCTGGCGATGCACAGACGCTGCCGCTGCCCGCCCGAGACGTTCGTGCCTCCCTGCTCGATCCGGGTATCGTACCCGTCGGGGAACTCCCGGATGAATTCATCCGCACAGGCCTGCCGGCAGGCCTCGATGCACTCCTGGCGAGTCGCGTCTTCCTTGCCCCACCGGAGGTTTTCCAGAATGGTGCCGCTGAAAAGGGTGCTTTTCTGCAGGACCATGGCGACCTGCGTCCGGAGGACCCGCATGTCATAGTGCCTCACATCTACGCCGCCCACTTTCACACAGCCCTCGGACACATCGTACAGGCGGGAGACCAGGGCTCCCAGCGAGGATTTTCCGCTGCCGGTTCCGCCGATGATCCCGACAGTTTCTCCCGCACGAATCTGCAAATCAATGTCTTCCAGCGCATAATCTCCCCCTCTGCGGTAAGAGAAAAATACGTGCTCGAATGTTACGCTGCCATCCGGCACCTCCATCACGGGGTCCTCCGGATTGAACATATCCGGGTCCTCGTCAATCACTTCTGCAATCCGGGAAGCGCTGGCCGCACTCTGGGTCAATTGCACGAAAATCATCGACAGCATCATCAGCGCGCCGAGGATGGTCATGATGTAGCTGAACAGCGAGGTGAGCTGGCCGGTCGTCAGGGAACCGTCCACGATGAAATGCGCCCCCCACCAGCTCAAGGCGATGATGCTCGCGTTCACGACCAGGTTCATCACGGGATGGTTCAACGCCATCAGGCTTTCCGCCTTCACATTCAGGGTGTACAGGGAAAGCGCGGCCTTGTCGAACTTGCTCATCTCGTGGTCTTCCCGCACATAGGCCTTCACGACGCGGATGGCGCTGACATTCTCCTGCACTACGCCGTTCAAGTCATCATATTTCTTGAAAATTTCCTTGAACAGCTTGGCTGCACGGGTAATCAGGATGGTCAGGAAGGTGGTCAGCACGACCATGGCGACCAGGAAAATGACCGACAGCCGCCCGTTGATGAAAAAGCACATCAGCAGGGCGGATACCATGTTCAGCGGCGCACGGAAAGACGTCCGGAGCAGCATCTGGAAGGCATTCTGCACATTGCTCACGTCCGTGGTCATCCGCGTGACCAGGCCGGCGGTCGAGAACTTGTCGATGTCCGAAAAAGAGAACCGCTGGATATTGCGGTACATCGCCGCACGGAGATTCGCCGCCAGTCCGGAACTGGAATACGAGGCGAATACCCCGGACAAAATGCCGAAAACGAGGCTCAGGAAGGCCATGCCCAGCATGATCGCCCCGTACTTGTAGACATTGGGCAGATTGCCGGCCTGGATGCCTTTATCGATGATCGAGGCCGTTACATAAGGGATCAGCACCCCCATGACGACTTCTGCCGTCGTCCACACCGGGGTCAGCAACGCAGCCCATTTGTATTGTTTTACCTGCCGGAGGATCGTCTTCAACATGGCGGTCGGTTTTTATCGTCCTTCGTACTGCTCCTTCAACTGGGCATACCAGTTCTGCATCACCCCGAAAGCTTTCTTTTTCTGTCCCGTCTCCGAAACGAGTCCTTTCCGGTTGTAGTCGTCCTGAATCCCGGTCAGGAACCGCTTGGGACTGCGGAAATCCTTGAGAATCCAAGGGGTCGTCCCGGCCAATCCTTCGATACGGGAAAGCATGCCGACGGCTTTCTGATAGAGATACTCCTGATTTTCCTCGGTAAAGCGCTGGTATTTATCACCATGGCGGCCGGCAAGCGCCCCGCCGCCGAATTCGGAAATGAATACCGGCTTCTTGACCGCGAAAGTCCAGTTGACCCGGTCGCATTTGTCCGCGTCGCCGTCATACCAGCCGATGTACTGGTTGAAACTCATCAGATCGACTTTCTCGGCCAGGGGATCGTTGCATGTAACCGTTTGCTTGTCAATATATTCCTTCTCCATGGCCGCACTCACGAGCCGAGAAGGATCCAGTTCATGTGCCTTGTCGATCAGGCCGGTCAGGAATTCGAGGCGGCCGGGGACCAGCGGGGTCTCATTGGCCACGCTCCAGATGATGATATTGGCCCGGTTCCGGTCACGGGTAATGTTCTCGGTGAGCTGGTTCACGGCATTCGCATAGGTATCCGGATTGTTCCAGTCGATGTGCCAGTATACCGGGATTTCACTCCACACCATGATTCCCATTTCTTCGGCCGTACGGATCATCGTTTCGTTGTGGGGGTAATGCGCCAGGCGGACGAAATTGCCGTTCAGTTCCTTCACCCAACCCAACAGCGTCCGGGCATCTTCTTCGGTACAAGAGCGGCCGCCTCCGCCCAGGGGCTTCTCCTCGTGGATGCAAATCCCGCGGCAGAAAATCTTCTTCCCATTGAGCCAGAGTTCGTTGCCGCGCGCTTCAATGATCCGGAAACCCACCCGGTCCGTCATCTCGTCCGTCTGGGTCGAAAGCTTGACTTCGTACAGTTTGGGATTCTCCGGGCTCCAGCGGGTTACCTTGGCACGGAAACAGAACCGGGCGAAGCCCTTTTCGTCCGTAACGACCTGGGCCGAAGCCTGCAACTCGGGAATCGTCACCGTCACCGTCTGCGAAGCCTGGGGGCCGTCCAACTGAATCCACCCTTCGATCACTTCGCCCTGTTTCTTCTGCAGGGCTGCCTCTTTTTTCGCGGCCCGGGCGTCAGCGGGAGCAACGGGTTTGGCGAGACGGATGCAATAGTCGCGGATAAAGGTTTCGGGCGTTTCTACGATCAGCACGTCGCGGGTCAGCCCGCCGTAATTCCACCAATCGTAAGTCGTGGTCGGGACATCCTGCACATGACGTCGGTTATCCACCTTGACAACCAACGAGTTGGAGCCTTCCCGCAGGAGGCCGGTAATTTCATAGTTAAACGGGGTGAAGCCGCCGACATGCTTGCCGAGAATCGTGCCGTTAAGCCCCGCGACACTGGCATAATTGGCTGCGCCGAAGTAGACGAAATAACGTTTCCCGGGCTGCTTCGGCCGCTCGAAAAGGGTCCGGTACCAGACCGTTCCTTCATAACGGTACAGATCGGCCCGCTGCGTGTTCCAGTCGCCGGGGACCTGCAACAGCGGAGCCACATCGAAATCATACTCGACCAGTTTCGTCTCGTCGTCAAAGAAACGCTTATCCACGAAAAAAGTCTGTTTCAACGGTTTGGGAAGGCCGCGGTAATTATATGCCCCCTCTTCGTAGAGGTCCACCAGTGTCCGCCACCCGCCGTTAAGCGAGTAGGTCGTCCGGGCGCCGATATTGGTAATTTGTGCATACGGGGCCGGTTCCGCCGCCAACGTGCAAAGCGCAATACCCAGGGCGGAAAGAGTAATCAGAATACGTTTCATAGAAATGGGGATGGGGGGCTTTTTATTCTTTTGACCGAAGATACGCATCAATTGCTGCAGCGGCCTTACGGCCTGCACCCATCGCAAGGATGACCGTTGCAGCGCCGGTGACGGCATCACCGCCGGCGAAGATGCCCGGACGCGTCGTCGCACCGGCTTCATCGGCGACGAGACCACCGCGCCGCGTGGTTTCAAGACCTTCCGTCGTCTTGGCAATCAACGGATTAGGAGATGTTCCCAAGGCCATGATCACGGTGTCGGCCGGTATCTCGAATTCGCTGCCGGGAATGACGACCGGACTGCGCCGCCCGCTTTCGTCCGGCTCACCGAGTTCCATGCGCACACATTTGATGGCACGTACCCAGCCGCGTTCGTCCCCGAGAATTTCAACCGGATTGGTCAGCATCCGGAACGCGATGCCTTCCTCTTTGGCGTGGTGCACTTCCTCCTTCCGGGCAGGAAGTTCCACTTCGGTGCGCCGGTATACGATGGTGGTTTCCGCACCCAGCCGCAGTGCCGTACGGGCGGCATCCATGGCCACGTTGCCGCCGCCGACGACGCAAACCCGCCGGCCGGTGTGGATCGGGGTCAGATAATCTTCCCGATAGGCCTTCATGAGGTTGTTGCGGGTCAGGAATTCATTGGCAGAGAAGACACCGTTATAGTTTTCACCGGGGATGCCCATGAATCGCGGGAGACCGGCGCCGGTACCCACGAACACTGCCTCAAATCCCTCCTGGTCCATCAACTGGTCAATTGTCACGGTACGGCCGATAATCACGTCGCACTCTATCTTGACGCCCAGTGCCCGCACTTCGTCAATCTCCTTCTTCAGCACCTTTTCCTTGGGAAGACGGAATTCCGGAATCCCGTATTCCAGCACGCCGCCCGGTTTATGCAACGCCTCAAACACCGTCACATCGTACCCGGCCTTCGCCAGGTCGGATGCGCAGGCCAGCCCGGCAGGGCCGGCACCGATCACGGCGACCTTCTTGGCAGCAGCGGTCCGGGGCTGCGGAACCGCCCCTTTCTCGCCCGTATGATCCGCCACAAACCGTTCCAACTTACCGATCGCAACGGGCTCGAACTTGACACCGAGGACACACTGGCCTTCACACTGGGTCTCCTGGGGGCAGACGCGCCCGCAAACGGCCGGCAAAGAGGAATCCTTCGCGATGACGGCTGCCGCGCCTTCGATATCGCCGGCAGCGACACGCTCGATAAAATCGGGGATCTGGATATTCACGGGGCAACCCTGGACGCAGCGGGGTTTGGGGCAATGCAGACAGCGGGATGCTTCCAGCATCGCTTCCTCAAGATTGTAACCATAGCACACCTCCTCGAAGTTGTGCGCACGGACTTTCGGGTCCTGCTCCCTGACGGGGACACGGGGAATTCTATTTGCCATAATTCATTGCCTCCTCTTCTTTATACTGACCGTTGCGACGCATCGCCTCGTCGAAGTCGACAAGCGCTCCGTCGAATTCGGGACCGTCCACGCAAGCGAATTTGGTCTTTCCGCCGACACTCAGGCGGCATGCGCCGCACATCCCGGTTCCGTCGACCATCAAGGTATTCATGCTCACCATGATAGGAATTCCCAACCGCATACAGGTAAGGGTGGAAAACTTCATCATGATCATCGGGCCGATCGCCACGGCATTGGTATATTTTTCACCCGAAGTAGCCAGGGCCTCCAGCTGCGCGGTTCCGACGCCTTTGAAGCCATAAGAACCGTCATCCGTACAGATGTAGAGATGGTCGCAGACACTGCGGAATTCTTCCTCGTAGATGATGAGATCCTTGGTGCGGGCACCCACGATGACATCCACGGGGACCCCGTGCTCGTGCAGCCATTTGACCTGAGGATACACAGGAGCCGTCCCGAGACCGCCGCCGATGAAAACGTAACGCTTCGATGCGAGCTCTTCCGGCGACATGTTGACAAAATCAGAGGCGTTGCCCAGCGGGCCCACCACATCGGCGAAACAATCCCCTTCCGCGAAATCATCCACCATGTGGCGGGTAGATTTGCCAATCGTCTGGATGACAATCGTCACCGAGCCGGATGACCGGTCGAAATCACTGATCGTCAAAGGAATGCGCTCGCCTTTCTCATCGGCTCGCACAATCAGGAACTGCCCGGGCAGTGCCGATGCCGCTATCCGCGGTGCCTCAACCACCATCTTGCAAATTGTCGGGTTGAGCATCTGCTTTTTCAGAATCTGGAACATATTTCCGTATTTTAAACCAAATTCAAAAATACAAAAAAATTCGTAAATTTGAGGGCTTTACAGACAAACCACACCATGGGATTCAAGAAAAAAGCTACCGTCTCCGCCGCGACCCTGGCCATCCTGGCCGGTGCCCTGCTGGGCGGCATCAAGTATCTGCAGAATCAATCACCGCGACAGATCGTGAAGACAGAAGGAAAGCAGCCCGTCGCCGTGGAAGAACTGAGTTATTTCAACGGCAAGGAAAAAATATTCGGAAAAATCTACAAACCTGCCGACAGCCTCGGCCGGCATCCCGCCGTCGTATTCTGCCATGGACTGGCCGTGAACGGGGATTTCGGAGATGCTTTCTGCCGGGAGGCGGCCGGAATGGGCTATGTGGCCTACACGTTCGATTTTCGGGGCGGCAGCGAGGACAGCCGCAGTACCGGTGACATGACCCGGATGTCCATCCTGACGCAGAAAGCGGACCTTGAGACGGTTTTGCACAGGCTGCGGGGAGAAAAATTCGTGGACGGCAACCGGATCTACCTGATCGGGCACAGCCAGGGCGGCCTGGTCGCCTCGGAAGCGGCTACAGAAAAGCACAACGGCATCGCCGGCCTGATCCTGCTGGCTCCCGCATTCAATATCCCGGATGACGGCAGGGCCCGGTACCCCCGCCTGAGCGACATCCGGGATACGACGTATTTCGGCATCTGCACGCTGGGCAGGCTGTACTATTCTGATATCCACAACCTGAACCCGTACAAGTGGCTGAAAAAATTCAAGGGAGATGTCCTGATCCTGCAAGGAACGGCAGATACGGCAGTCCCGCAGGCCTATTCCGAACAAGCTGCCGATAAATTCAAGAACTCCACCCTCGAAATCCTCGAAGGTGGAGACCATAATTTCACCGGAGCCTACCGGAATCAGGCGCTGTCCCTGATCCGGGACTACCTGAAAGGACAGCTGGAAAAGGAGTAACGCTCCGCTATAGCAGCGAGGCGATATACGCGTGCATCTCCGGGGTCTTGTCCAGGACACAATGGAAGAGCTTCAGCTGGGCCCGCGTGCGGACCAGGTTGTGCTCCGGGTAACGGATTCTGTAGTAAGTATCCCCATTGAGATAATCCGCAAAGAAACGCACGGCCTGCATGAACGGGAAGAGCGCCGCGGCATAAGGCAGATGCTCGATTTCCACCGGCGTCAGGAACTCCTTGGCTGATTCGATATAGCCCTTCGTGAAAGCCCGGAAAATATCCATGTCGAACCCGACCTTGTCCAGATCCGGCTCATCTTCCGGCGCCGTGCAGGCCCCGATCCGGAGGAAGTCACCGTAGTCAGAGAAGACAAAGCTGGGCATCACCGTATCCAAATCAATGACGCAGAGGACTTTCCCGTCCTTGTCGAAAAGCATGTTGTTGACTTTCGTATCGCAGTGGCAGACCCGCTTGGGGAGCTTCCCTTCCCGGTACAATTGCTCGGCCAGGCACATCTGGACGCCGTATTTGTCCATGTCCTGCAAGATGGCGTGCAGTTCCTCTCCCTGCGGCCCGTCCAGGCGGCCGGCGGCATTCTTTTCGACGGCCTCGACCAGCTGGCGCAGGCGGAGTTCCATGTTATGGAAATCGGGAATCGTTTCTCCCAGCGGCTCATTCAGGTCGGAAAGCATCGCCTCGAAGTGTCCGAAGGCTTTCCCGGCGTAATAGGAATACTCCGGATTGACAGCCTCGTAGGTATACGCATCCGGGATGAAAACAGAGACGCGCCAGTATTTTTCGCCATCGAAATACCACGTCTTTTCCTCCCCTTTCACCGGGATGAACCGAAGGGTTTTCCGGTCAATGTCCGTCTCGCCGGCAGCGATCAGCTTCGCGCGGATGTGTTCCGTCACCGCACGGATGTTGTTCTGCAGCAGATCCACGTCCGTAAAGATGGCGTTATTGATATGCTGGAGGACATAATCGGGACCGTTCCCTTCCGTAACGATCTTGTAAGTGTCGTTGATCAGCCCGTTCCCGAGCGGCGCAATTTCCTTGACTGTTCCCCGGATGTCGAAATGTCCGGCTATTTCTTTCAAAGATGTCATGATATAGTGGTATTAATTATTTCAGTGCTTTTGATGTTGGTTTGCGGATAAAACGCCCTTTGGGATAATTCCGGCCCTGCAGCACATACCGGGTATCCTTCCCGGCGATGGAAATCGGATCCTCCCCCAGGACGCCGGCCCCGTATTGCGCATAGGCCGCCAGCTCCGAAATCGTCCCCGGCCGCAGGCAATTGACAACCAGCCCGACTTTCAGGTCCGGGAACTCCGTCAGCATATTCAGGTCCCCGGTACTGTCGCCGGCAACCAGGGCCGGTCCCCTTCCCCCATGGGCAGGCGCGATATAGCGCAGGATACACTGGACTTTCCCTTCCTGGTAGGGCTGCTCATAATCCCGTGCATACACGGCATTCTTCAACGGCCCCTCCTCCTCTCCGACCAGCCGGATGCCGAAAACATGGGCGGGATCCAGCCCGAAACCGAAAGCGGGGTCACACGCCATCGCTTCCACGACCCGCTCCATCGAAGCGGAACAGATATAGACATCGAAGCCATTCTCCAGCAGCGCCCGGTACAAATGCCGCATCTCTTTCGTCACGGCGATGCCCTGCTCCGTATCCACCGCCACCTTCCCGGCTTCGCCCATCTGCGGACTTTCCCAGCGGACCCGGCGCACCCGATTCTTCTGGCGGGACACCCAATCCGTCCCTTCTGCAAAGGACTGTTTGTCCTTGCCGGTCATCCACCAGACAGTAGATTCCCGGACCAGGGCCGTAATCTCATCCGGTGTCATCCCGACCAGTAACTTCAGCAGCCACAGGCAGCCGGTCGCATAGTCGAACGAATCGTCAATCCCTTTGGAAAGCGCATATACCTTCGCCCGGAAATCCTTGAATTCCCTGGTCTTGCGAATCTTCTTCAGCAAGGCGGCATCCGCCGCTTCCAACTGATTTCCGCGAAGGCTTATATAATTATCATACAGATATTTATAGTCAGATTCAATGTCTTTAGCCAGCATCGTTGCCGTCACAGGATGCCCCTCCGAGCCGGCGATAGCAACCCCGGTATCCGGCACCCCTTCCAGCAGCAGGGAATACATCCGTTCCGGCGCAATCTTCAGGCGGAGGTTTTCAAGCTGGTACACCATCATGGAGATTTCCACATCATTGATAATCGACGTATTGTCGAAATCGAAGACGGCATAGGGCCGTTTCTGGGCATCATACCCCCTGGCTGATTTCCCTTCCGCACGAAGCAGCCCGTTCAAGGCTTTGTAGGTGTTCTTTTCCCAATGATCCCGGGGCAGGCGGGTCTTCCCGCAGGAGGCGACCACAACCAGGCTCAGCAGCAAATAGACTAATCTTTTCATCTCGGATTATCCCTGTTATGCATGTAGCTTCCGCAAAAGCAGAAGTCGAATTGTCGGAGACAATAGAAGCTGTTTTAAAATAATCGTTCTTGTTTCTTTCGCAGCCTTTCCGGCCATTTCCTCCTTTGTCATCAGTCACGTAGCTACGGCTACGCTCCTTCTTCCAAAGCCGAAACTGTCTCGAAAACTCCGCATAATAAACTTCGGCAATCATTTCAAAACAGCTTCAAAACAAAAATAAAAAATATTCGGCAGAGTTCATTGCATTTTCCGCACGGAACTGCGTATTTTTGTGTCATGGATACGTTATACACCTTTGCCGATCCCGCGCTGATGGCCGGGAAAACCATCCTGTATGTGCACGGATTCGCCTCCAGCGGGCAGAACGGCTCCGTCCGCGCCCTGCGCACCCTGCTGCCGTCGGCCCGGATCCTTGCTCCGGACCTGCCCGTAGAGCCCGGAGAGGCCATGGAATTGCTCCAAAGGACCTGCGAATCGGAACATCCCGACCTCGTCATCGGCGCATCGATGGGCGGCATGTATGCGGAAATGCTCCCCGGACGGCACCGGATCCTGGTCAATCCTGCATTCTGTCTCGCGGACACGCTTGCCCGCAACAACGGGACCGGACGGCAGGAATTCCACAACCCGCGGCTGGACGGAGCGACCTCTTTCCTCGTCACGAAAGGGCTGCTGGAGGCATTCCGGGAGGTATCCGGGCATTGTTTTGAGCATTGTGTCCAGGAAGAAGTGTACGGCTTATTCGGCATCCACGACACGCTGGTCGACACGTTTGACCTGTTCCGGGAGCACTACCGCAATGCCATCCGCTTCGACGGAGAACATTACATGAATGACCATACCATCCTCCAGGCCGTCCTGCCCCTGATCCGCCGCATCGACGACAGGCAGAACGGGACGGAGCGGAAGGTCCTGCTCATCGCGCAGGAGGCATTGCGAAAGGAACCAAGCCTGGATGCAGAACCCATTTCCGGCGCGGTCAAAGCCTTCAGGGAACTGTCTGCAAGCTATGATACCTGGCTGCTTGCCTCCACCCCCTACGACGACCCGCAGATGTGGTCGGATACCGTCCGCTGGACGGAAGCCCATTTCGGTGTCCCGGCCTGGGACAAGGTCATCCTTTCCCCCCGGCGGGACCTGCTTCTGGGAGATTATCTGGTCGCGCCCCGGACAGAACGGTTCGGGACAAACGCCTTCATGGGGACACACCTGCCGTTCGGAGAAGAGCCTTTCCACACATGGGAGGAGATCCTGACATACTTCCGGCGCCTCGGCGGCCAGTAAGAAACACGGCCAAGAGGCCGAGGTACACTAGATTGGCATCCAGACGAATACGAGTTCATCCCAGAGGGCATGGCTGACAACAAGGGCCGCTACCAGGCGCTGTTTCATACCAAACCGGCGATGAAGAGTCCCACTGAGAGCAGGCCCGAGAAAACCAGCTGCAGTTTCGCGCGGATCAGAGATAGGAGAGAATGGTATCGGCCAGTTCTTCTTCTGTATGCCCGTCGGCGTTCAGGACGATGTCGTAGTTCCGGAGATCGTACCGGCTGACACCGGCATACCGCTGGATATAGTTCTCGCGGGCCTTGTCCAAACCTTTGATAACGGCCAGCGCTTGTTCCTCCGTCAGATTCTGTTTTTTCATGATCCGGTCCACCCGGTAAGACTGGGAGGCACGGATGAATACGCTCAGGTGATTGGGATGACCTTTCAGGACAAAGAAACCGGAACGGCCGGCGATGACGCAGGAACCCATCTGGGCGAAATCTTGCAGGATCGCCATCTCAGCCTTGAAGACGTCGTCCGTCGTGATGTCGACCCGGAATTCCTCCGTGTATGCGGGATTCAGGTCGAACGCTCTTCCGGGAGGGACCGGCGCAACGTGGCCGAGGATATCGGCCAGCCAGTTTTTCTTTTTCCCTTTCAGATTCTCGATCTCGGCGGCACTCAGGTCAAACTGTTTTTCCAGGGACTCGAGCAGCAGTTTGTCACAGTAACGGACATGGAGTTTCTCGGACAGGATCCGGCCTACGGTATGGCCGCCGGAGCCCACTTCCCGGCTGATGGTGATGACAAAGGGTTCTTTTACATTCATGGCTTTTGCAATAGAAAGTCATCCAAAGGTAGGAAAAGATTTTCAAAAAAAAGAGGATGGCCGCCAAGTCAACAGACTTTTCAGTCATCCTCATGAATAACAGACAGTAGGGACGATCGGGTTCGAACCGATGACCTCTTCAATGTGACTGAAGCGCTCTAAACCAGCTGAGCTACGCCCCTGTTTGAATCGGATTGCAAATATACGGAAAAAACATTTCCGCACAAATTTTCCGGCCTGTTTTTTATCGCGGAAGACACCTGCTCCCGATAGAAAACCGATGTAATACCGTGTTACAGAGCGGACAGCAACTTCATCACCAACTTCGGTTTCCCATACTGCTCCCGCTCCGACTCCCGTACCCACTGGTAATCCGCCGGCAAATCCACCCTACCGGAAACCGTCCACACATAAAAATCAGCCCAGATAACCTGATGGGTCAGGACATGACGCACATCCTTCTTCAGGACGGTCAAAGCACTTGCATCGACCCAATCCGGGAACTGCCCGCGATCCTGTTCCGACCCGTGCTCGAAGAAAAGCGGTTCCCACAGCCCTTCCCAGATGTCACCCGACGGACGGCGCCGAAAAGCCGTCATTTCCTGGCAGCGGACATAAATATAAGAGAAATACCGCGTCCGGACTGCCGGAGCCGACTTTTTGAGGGGGAAACGATCGACCTGTCCCAGGCGGAAAGCCTGGCAGGATGAAGACAACGGGCAATCGCTGCAAGAGGGCGCGGCGGGCGTACACTGCACCGCCCCGAAATCCATCATTCCCTGGTTGAAATCGGCAGCTTGCCCTTTCGGAAGCAGTGACTGCGCCAACTGCGTGAATTCCTTTTTCGCAGCAGCAGACCCCACCGGCGTCTCGATTCCGAAATACCGGGATAAGACCCGGTAGACATTCCCGTCCACCACGGCCGCATCGATCCCGAATGCGATGGAACCGATGGCCGCCGCCGTATAATCCCCCACTCCTTTCAAAGCACGGATCCCTTCCAGCGTATCCGGGAAAGATCCCAGGGCCGCAATCTGGCGCGCGGCCGCAAGCAAATTCCGGGCACGGCTGTAATAGCCCAAACCTTCCCACAGCCGCAACACCGCATCTTCATCCGCCGCCGCCAGCGAGAAAACATCCGGGAAACGCTGCATGAAGCGCTCCCAATATGCCGTTCCCTGCGCGATACGGGTCTGCTGCAGAATGATTTCGCTGAGCCATACGGCATAGGGATCCCGCGTGCGCCGCCATGGAAGGTCACGCCCCTCTTCCGCATACCAGCGGAGAATCGTCCGGGTGAAAAAAGGATCCTGCAACTGAATTCGTGTATTGAAACGACTGCAAAAAAACAGTTTTTTTCCGGGATTCGGAAATTCGCATCCGTTTTTTTAAATGGAAACACTACCTTTGCGCCCATGCAAAGCAAACCTTCATACCAAACGGTCCTCTTCGATCTCGACGGGACCCTGCTCGACACCCTGGACGACCTGGGCGATGCCGTCAACCATGCCCTCTCCCGCCGCGGATTCCCGCTCCACGACAGGCAGGCCTATGCGCAGATGGTGGGACACGGTGTCCGCAACCTGGTCACCCTGGCCCTGCCGGCAGACTGCCGGGAAGACGAGGGCCTGATTGATGCATGCCTCGCCGATTTCAAAACCTGGTATTCCGACCATATCGACTTGAAAACCCGCCCCTATGCCGGCATCCCGCAACTGCTCGCGGACCTGCACCGGGAGGGAGTCCGGATGGCCGTCACCTCCAACAAATTCCAGGAAGGGACGGATTTCCTGATCCGGCGGTTTTTCCCGGACATTCCTTTCGCCGCCGTATTGGGCAACCGGGAAGGCTGGCCGCTCAAGCCGGATCCCGCCATCGTCCATACCGTGCTGGAGAAAACCGGCTCGCCCAAAGCGGACACCGTCCTGGCCGGGGACTCCCCGACAGACATGAAAACCGCCTTGAACGGAGGGATCAGCGCCATCGGCGTCACCTGGGGATACCGGAGCCGGGAGGCCCTGGAAGAGATCGCATCGACAAACGAAGCATCTGTCCGCCTCGTCGATACCGTCGGCCAATTACGTTCGCTTCTGCTCCCCTGACCCCTTTAACGCACCTGGGTTACCGGGACATTGAAGCCGCTGATTTCCAAACGTGGAGTCCCGGCACAATCTTCCCGGCGGACCTTCACCGTCATCGTCCGGGAAGCTCCCGGCATCAGGAAGAAATAATTGTCCGAGTAGAATACCGGCAGGATTAAATCGTCCGTCGCACAATCCACCGCCTTCACGCGGAGCATCAGTGCGGGAGTGGGACTGTCATTGGAAACGGTTACCTCGAAAACGACTTCTTCCGCATCGAGCCGCCGGGTCGCAGATGCGTTGACCCGGGTCTGCGGCAATTGCCGGAGCGGACGGAGATTTCCTTCCTCCTTTCCCTGCCAGTAAAAATTATCCGAAACGATATTTCCCTGGTTATCTGTTAGTTCCAGCTGAAGGAAATAGACATCAGACAACGCATCGGGCCGCTCGGGCGGGAAAAGGGTTCGGGTCTCATCCGGCAGGATATCCAGCCGGCAGGACCGGCTCCATGCCACGGAGCCATCCATGTTCAGCAGCGAGGCTTTCGCCGTCAGTCCGCTTTGCGCCGGAGCATGCAGATTCACGACAGCCACCGAATCCAACACCGGATTCCACAGGATATGAAGGGGTTCGCATGCTTTCTTGCAACCGAAATAGGCAGCGGTCGGTTCGAGATAATAATCATATGTCTGCCAGACCAGGGACGGCCAGGTCGGATGGCTCATCCAAAGGAGGAGCCCCCGCCGCTGCTCACTGCGGCTCTCGAACATGGCCCTGTAGCCTTCATAATTGAGCCATTGGGCCCAATCGGCAAATTCCCGGGCATTGGCGGGCTTTCCGAAAGCTTTCTCGATAATCTGGTTGAAACTCTCCGCCCGCTGGGCGGCCGCCGCCCCGGGGACACTGCCCAGGTTATAATTATGCAAGCCGTACAGGGGGTTCGGATGCGCGATACTGCTGAACGGTTCGACGCCGGCTTCCCCGAAAGTACGGACCAGATTCTCATAATTCATGACATTCGGCATGCCCCGCTCGCTGTGCATCTTGTCATGTCCGAACAGCCGGTAATACTCCCGCGCTGTCAGTGCATTGTAGGGACCGCCTCCGCTGACGATGTTAGCGGCCGAGTGCGGGATATAGTACATCCCCGGGTGCTCTTCGGCAATCGTTTCTTTCAGATAATCATTGATTTCCGCAGGAGGATTCCCCTCGTTGCGCCCCACGTAGAGAGCGATGGACGGGTGATTCCTGATCCGGCGGAGATACTCCGTGGAAATCGCATTGAATCGACCGGGATCCGCCGGGTCCGGCCCGTCATAGGGATTGGCCAGCCAGAAATCCTGCCAGACCATCACCCCATACCGGTCGCAGGCCTCGTAGAACTCCCGGTCCCCGGTCTGTCCGACCCAGTTGCGGATCATGGTAAAATGCATGTCCGCATGGTACTTGACCGCGATGTCATACTCCCTGGCGCGATAATTCAGCATGAACTCGGGGAAACCCCAGTTCCCGCCGAATCCGACGAACCGGCGGCCGTTCACATACAGCGTCAGACGCTCCGGACTGTCCGGGTAACTTCCCGGACGCAGACCCGGCGTAGGGGTATATGGATCAATGGAATATGACATCTGCCGCACGCCGCAGCGGAAAGACACGCTGTCGGAAACCTGCCCGCCCTCTTCGAAGGAGAAAGCGGCCGCGTAAAGATTCTGCTTCCCGTAACCGACCGGCCACCAGAGTTTCGGATGATCCAGCCGGAAAGGGTCCAGCCGGACCGGACGGGATTCTCCGGGAGAGAGTGTCGCCTCCACGGAAAAGACATGGTCGCCGAACGAGCCCTTCAAAACACCGGAAACCGTCCGGTCCGCGTGGTTGACCAGGGTCACCTCCGGAAAAACGGTCGCACAGGTCGTATCCGGAAGCGGAAGTTCGGTCCGGACAAAGGGATCCTTCACGGAAACAGCCCCTTTATAGGCCAGGTAAACGTCGTCCCAGATTCCGGCATTCCGACCCCGGACCGTCGGAATCCAATCCCAGCCGATCGAGGCGTGCATCGTCGGATTATCCCGGCCCAGGACCCCGCCGTTCAAACGGGAAGAATAGGCGTCGGGCTCTTTTACTGCCCCGAAATGGTCGTTCTTGATCACCTTGACTGCCAGGTCGTTCCGTCCGTCCTTGAGGATTCCCGTCACATCGAACTCGCCTTCACGGAACGCGCCGTCGATCATGCCGAGGTACGTCCCGTTCATCCAGACCGCTGCCTTCCAGTTGATTCCGTCAAGATGCAGATAGTGCCGCTCTTTGTCCGGCCGGGCCTCGAAGGTATTCCGGTACCAGAAATCGGAGCGGAAAAACGATTCCGATATAAAATTCTGGTTGTCAGCAAATTTCATATCCGGGACAGCCCCCGCGTTCACATAGCTGGAAAGAACGGTGCCCGGCACGGTAGCGACCATCCAGCCCTGCCCGTCAGCACCCGGCATGGACAAGGATTTCCCGTCCGCCTGCACTTCGGAAGCACGTTGCACGCGCCAATGGCCTCCGGACAAAGGATGCCGGTCCCCGGACTGTCCGGAAGCCGGTTTTTCCTGCACCGAAATGCCGCCCCGGCCATAAACCTCCCACTCTTTCAACTCGAACGGCTTTCCGTCTGCCGTCCGGTCCAGGCAAGCCCGGAGATACCGCCCCCGGACCTTCCGGAAAGCGATTTCTCCGAAATCACCGCCCTCGGGAATCCGGACAATGTCTTTCCAGTTTTCCGCGTCGCTGGACACTTGCAGCACGCCGGATACCGGCGGATTCTGCCAATGGAAGACGGCCCTGTCCAGGCGGGATACCGCACCCAAGTCAACGCTGACCCATTCTTTTTCGGCGCCCGCACTTTTCCAGGCACTGTGGAAATAATTGCTGGGAAGCACATCCAACAGCCTTTCCCCCTGGTAGAACCGGACATTGCGAAGCCGGATCACGCCGGCCGAAGGATTGGAGAAACGGATCCGGAAGATCGTTGCATCCGGGCCATCCTCCCGTTCCACGGCATAAGCCGCCTCCTTCGGAAGCGGCGGATTGCATACGACCTCGACCCGGTCCGCCTCAAAGGGCATCCGGTGAAAACGCAGTTCCACGACAGGCGCCTCTCCCTTCAGTTCGACCTTGCTTTCCGGACGGCCGTCCAGCGGGATCTCCCGGTCCGGTTTGAGAAGGGGTTTCCCATCTACGAGGATCTCCAGCCAGGGAGCCGCCCCTTCAGACAGGATTCCATCGGTAACCAGCTGTGCCGTAAGGCAATAATCATAACTGGAAGAATGTTTCGCCGCACGGTAAAGCGCCAGGTTGCGGACGTCATTGCCACCGGGAACAAGCTGCGGGGCAAAAGATTCATCCGGATCACCGGGATAGACACCGATTCCACGCGTATGCGGGGTAAGCGAAGGCTGGGTGCATGAAACAGCAACAGCCAGGAACAAAAGGCTGGGAAGCAGACGCATAATCAATAAGATTTCTGGATTATTGGGTTACCGGACGGAGCAGCATTCTGTTCCAACGGTCATAACCGCACGGGATCGCGGCCCTCCCGTCCCCTGTAGTCGCCGTAATTCCGTAAGCGATTTCCACGGCACTGGGATTCAGCGAGGCAGTATAATACCCTTGCGGATACCATACGGGTCTGTCCAAGCCGCCCATGATGGGGAAAAACAGCGTATTCCCATTTGCCAGGCTGGTGATCAGAATCCCCTGAACCCCATTCCGGCTTTTTATCTCCCATTTGCAATTCGAGGAAGACATGAGTTCTTCCATTTGTTTCGCGGTAGGTACCCGCCAATTCCCACCCATCCAGCGTTGGGCGGCATCATCTTCCGGATCCATCTCTGTTTTCCCGTCGGACAGCTGGTTATATCCCTTGCTGGAGTCATTGCAATATTTCGTTAACTGCCCGTTTTTCGACCACTTATATGTAGTCGGAATGGCAATGGACTTCGGTTCTGTTTCCGCCCAGGAGTAGCATCCCCCGTAATCTTCAGGGTTCTCTGCCCCAACATTGACAGACGACCATTCCGTTCCGGACGGGAGTCCCATATCTACCGCTTCCGCACTTTTGAACGTCAACGTTTTAAACGAGATCAACGCGCCATATTTATAATCCTCCGTATCCGGATCCTTGTCGTCATACTTGACAAACATCCGGGCATAATAGACCGTTGCCTCATCCAGGCCGGACACCTTCATGATCAGCCAATTGTCCTCATCCAACGTCCCCACCTGCTCTTTCCCGTCGCGCAAGTCTTTTTCCTTTCCGAGGATAAAACCGGTCGACACACCGCTATGATCCGCATCCCCCTGGACATATCCGATCAAAAACGCAGAATGCTCATCGTAACTTTGGACATTATCCGTATAGACAACCGAAATATCATCCAGCGAATACTTCAACCCGAGCATATCACATCCCGCCACCAGGCAGACCAGCATCATCAAGCAAACGATTCTTTTCATTTTATCCTAAACTATTTATCCGCCCAAATTTACGCAAATCTTCCAAATAATCAGGACAATCATCTGAGAATTTACGGCATTCTACTCCAGCAGCCTCCGTTTCATCACTTCCGTTGCAAAAGCCGCGGCCGAATGGACATTCAACTTTGCAAAAAGGCGCTTCCGATACCACAGAACCGTCTCGTCACCGATGCCGAGGCTCTGGGCGATCTGCTTGGACGGCTGGCCCGCCATCAGGAGTCTGGCCACATCCTTTTCCCGTTTTGTCAGGTGAATCGTTCCTGCCGGAGCACCCTCCGCCGGTCTCAGTTCCTCAATCGTCTCATCCAGCACGGCCGATGTCTCCGTGAGTTCCTGCCTGGTCTCCCTGAGACGGAAGGCAGCTACAATGGCCGCCACGACGAGTGCAAGCAGCAGAAAAGCTCCGATTGCCAGCATCCTGGCGTTCCGGTAGAGCTGCCGATGGGCATCGTTCATTACGGCCAGGGTATCGGCCCGTCCGACAGCTTCTTCCCGGGGATGGTTGCCGTAATATTCGTCCGCCCGGGCAAGGAACTTGAGCGCCTTGGCCGTACGGCCGCTTTTCTGGTACCAGCGCCCCATCCCATACATTGCTCCTGCAATGATAAGTGAATCACCGGATTGCTGTGCAAACGCAAGGGCCTTTCCGTATTCGGGACGCGCACGTTTCAAATCGCCTCCATCCAGATAGATCTCGCCGATGTTGCGGTGCAGGGTCGAACAATCCTCCCACCATCCCCATTTTTCAAAGAGCTCCCCTGCCTTTCCGTAATAATACGTGAAGCGTTCCAGCGAATCCTGCATTGCATAGAAATTGCCGAGCGTGCCCCAGAGCCGCGCCTGGTCGGCTTCCAAATCATGCCGGTCAGGATCGGACCAGGCCGCCTCCATTTCTTTCAATATCCGCTCCGCCCGCCGGTAATGGACACGGGCGCTGTCGTACCGCTCCTTCGCCCAGAAACACTGGCCGATCAGGATGGACATGTCGAAAACCGTGTTCCGGCCTCCCAGCTCCCCGGCGAGAGCCATCGCCTGCCGGGCATAATAGACGCATTTGGCTCCGTCCAGCTGCAGGTAGCCCCATGCCAGATTCCGGCAGGCCAGGGCATACTCCGTCTTCTCTTCAACGGTCGCTTCTCGCAGCCGGTCCGGGGTATACCGGGACGTCACCTGCTCCAGGGAGTCCAGATTCCGCCCCCGATGGTCCCCGTAGCCATAGGCGGCCAAAGGAGCCAATACCGCCAGTATCAACAAGATTCGCTTCATGAGCGTAAAGATAACTTATCTTTCGCAATTATTGCGAAAGAGACCTTACTTAGAACCCTGAAAGGGCGGCAGCAAGCCTCCTTTCCCGAGGAGAGGAGGTTTACCCCTCCCTATTCCCGTTTTCCCTCCCTCGGGGAGGGAAAAAGCTGTCGGCCTTTACAGGCCTCCCTAATAAGGTTTTCGCTGACGCGAGATTTAAAGATAATTATTTCTTGATGAATTCAACCCGGCGGTTCTGGGCACGGCCTTCATCGGTGCTGTTGTCGGCCACAGGCTCGTGGGAACCCTTTCCGACAGGACGAAGGTTGAAAGGATCCACCCCCTGCCCTTCGAGCGCCTTCACGACGGCCTCGGCGCGCTGCTGGCTGAGCGGATCATTGACCTTGTCGGAACCTTGATTGTCCGTATGGCCCTGGACCTCGAACCGGGCGCCCGGATTCGCCTTCATATACTCGGCGACCTTCCGGATCTCCTCCAGCGATTCAGGCTTGAGCGTGGCTTTCCCTGTCTCGAAAAGGATGTTGCTGGTCACGAACTTACCGGTCTCGGCAATGGCCTTCTCCACAGCCTGGGCTGCCTCGGAGAGGTTGGTCGTATTCTGTGCATACAGTTCCTTTGCACCTGCACAAAGCAGCACATTGGTGAAACCACGGTACTTGTAGTCGCCGTTGCCCCAGAACTTGAAGCGCTCGGGGGCATGGACATTCGGCAGGTTGACTACACGGACATCGTTGATATAGAACTTGAGCGCACGCTTGTTGAACGAAATGGCGAAGTGGTTCCATTGTCCCTTTTTGATGAGCGCATCGAGCTGGTTGTCAAAAGAGCCCTGTACAAAGTTAATATCATCCGGTTTCTTGAAGCTATAGGATCCCTGCATACTCAGATCTTCCGGACGATACCAGAGCCGGACATCGCCAACCCGGTCACCTTCACCTTTGTCGAGAATAAATTCCCAGTTAGACTCGCCGAAACTGCCTTTGTCACTGTAGAATACATCCCATTCGACGGTGAATACGTCCGGCAGATACGACTTCATATTCTCCATCAGCGGTTCCACCGTGTTATAACCTGTCGTGTAATTGAGGAATTTCTGCCCGTTCACTACGGCCGTTTCGGCATTTCCTTCTCCCTGGATATCCCATTTGGACGGGAACTCGCCCACCTGCTCGTTCTTGAAATCGTCCGCAAAGAGGACCACGCTGCCGCGGACGAAGTCACTCTTGACGGTCTCGCTTGTCGGTTCCGGCACGCCGCCCTCCGGCTTTTTGGTACCGCACTTTTCGCAGAAGTTGCCGGTATTGCCGGCGTGTCCGCACTTGGGATCCGGGCAGGTCCATGTGCCCTCGGCATTGGCAGCGGTCCGGGGCTGAGCCGTCTCCTGTTTCTGGTCCTTCTTGTCTTTATTCTTTCCCAGTTTTCCGTTCAGGAGATCATTCACGCCCTGCTCCACTTTGTTGCATACATTATTCTCTGCAGTGTTCTTGGCACGCTGGCCCAGCCTTTCCAGCACGCTCTGTGCATTCGCACTGGCACACGTGATGGCGATGGCGGTAAGGAGTAATGCGATTCTTTTCATAAGCATTGCTGTTTAATCATTGTTTGCAGAAAGTTTCCGGCTGTGTTGCCTCCGGCAAAGTTCGCTAGTTCCAGCATCTTATAAAACCCCACGTTTATGGGGGTCTTGGCGCAAAAAAGCACTGTTTCGCCGAAAAGACAGGGCTAATCTCCCCCGCGGATATGCGCCTGAAGCGGATCCATTCAAAGTCCGCCGGGGAGATTCTTTGCAAAGCGATAAACCTTTATTTTGAGTTGTTGTACCCCCAAATAATCAGTATATTCGCACTTACGGAAAATGAGGAAACGCTTATACATAATCCGCAACGCTGAAGAAGGCTGGAGCCGCATCGCATGAGGTACCCACCGGCCATGAAATGAAAATATGCTTTGTGTTTTTCATTTTATGGCGCTGTTTTGCGCTAATCTCCGAGAATTCGGGCCATAAAATGAAAATACCGCCTTGTTTCTTCATTTCATGGCAACGCATCGTAGCTGGAGCATGTGGCAGAAAAAGGATTCAGGTACGCTCGGAAGCGAAACTGGGCAAGTTGTGATTTGATGTAGAAAAAAGCAGTATCTTTGCAGCAGAAAAGACCGAGTTATGGCCGAATCGAATTTCATAGACTACGTGAAGATCTTCTGCGCCAGCGGACATGGCGGAGCCGGATCAGCCCACCTGCACCGGGCGAAATACATCCCCAAAGGCGGCCCGGACGGCGGAGATGGCGGCCGGGGCGGGCACATCATCCTGCGGACCAATCCGCAGATGTGGACCCTCATCCATCTCCGGTACCGCAAATTCATCAAAGCCGAAAACGGTGCGCCGGGCGGAGCCGCCCTCTGCAAAGGCAAACAAGGAGAAGATATCTTCCTGGATGTACCGGTAGGGACTGTCGTAAAAGACGGCGAGTCCCAGGAGGTCTTGTTCGAAATGGTGGAGCCCGGTCAGGAACGCATCCTCTGCCAGGGTGGCCGGGGCGGACTGGGCAACAACAATTTCAAGAGCGCCACCAACCAGACTCCCCGTTACGCACAAAGCGGCGAAGAGGGGCAGGAAGGATGGTTCATCCTGGAACTCAAGGTATTGGCCGATGTCGGGCTGGTCGGTTTCCCCAATGCCGGCAAATCCACCCTGCTTGCATCGATCACCTCCGCCAAGCCCAAAATCGCCAACTATGCCTTTACGACGCTGGAGCCGAACCTGGGAATCGTCCGGTATTATGACGACCAGTCTTTCGTCATGGCGGACATCCCCGGCATCATCGAAGGCGCCCACGAAGGGAAAGGCATCGGGCTGCGCTTCCTGCGGCATATCGAGCGGAATTCCGTTCTGCTGTTCATGGTCTCCGCCGAGGAAAAGGACATTGCCAAGGGATATCGGATCCTGCTCGGGGAACTGCGCGAATACAATCCGGAATTATTGGCGAAAGACCGCGTCCTGGCCATTACCAAATGCGACCTGATCGCAGAGAAAGACAAAGCGAAAATCGAGAAGAAGCTGCCGGAAGATCTCCCGCATGTTTTCATCTCTTCCATTACCGGAGAAGGCCTTCCTGAACTGAAAGACCTGCTCTGGGCAGCACTGAACAATTGACCGGAACATGTGGATTGACTGGTTGCATCAGTGGGATGAAATCCTGACATTGGCCCTGAACCACCTGCATGGCCCCTTTTCGGACGCATGCATGATGCTCCTGTCGCGAAAGTAAGTCTGGTTCCCCTTGTACGGAGTCGTCGCCTTTTTCCTGTTCCGGCGGCTCGGATGGCGCAAAGCCCTGATTGTCATCCTATCCGTCGCACTGACCACCGTCGCCTGCGACCAGACTTCCAACCTGATCAAAGATTGGGTCGGACGCCTCCGGCCCTGCTACAATTTCAACATGATTTCCGGCGGATTGCACATGCTGGAAGGACGCGGCAACCATTTCGGCTTCTTTTCCGCCCACGCAGCGAACTCCTTCGGCTTCGCCATGTCCACACTCATGGGATTCCGCAATGATACCCGGTATCGCTACCGGCACTACGCCTTTCTCATCATGACATGGGCTGCACTGGTCTCCATCAGCCGGGTCTTCGTCGGGAAACACTTTATCGGCGATATTCTCGTCGGGACGTTGATCGGCCTCGGATACGGAGCCTTGTTCGGCTATATCGCCCGACGCATCATAATGAAGGGATTACCTTCTCCATCATTATCCCGCGGGACCCTTTGATCAAGACGACAGCCCCTTCGAGGGGGTGTTCCGCCAAATAGGCGGCCAACGCTTCGGATGAAGGCATCCAGGTATAGGGAGACGTCTCCCCGAAGACCTGTTCCAAGGCTTTCTTGAATTCCTCACCGACGAGATAGACGTCCGAGAAACCGGCGTCCTGCAGCTGCCGGATAACGGCCTCATGCTCGAGGACTGAATCCGTCCCCAATTCCCGCATGTCCCCCAACATCAGGACTTTCTTCTTATCTTGCATTCCCTTGAAGTTCTCCAGGGCAGCGGCCATGCTGGTCGGATTGGCGTTGTAGGCATCGATTACAAGGCGGTTCCGGCCGGTATCCTGCATCTGGGAACGGTTATTGGCCGGCACATAGGCCTCCACCGCCTGGATGGCATCTTCCAGTTCGACCCCGAAATACAGGCCCACGGCCAACGCTGCCAGGACATTGGCGGCATTGTACGCCCCCACCAGATGGGTCTGGAGGCCCAGCAAGGTCTCTTCCTCGGCCTCCGAGCCGGGTGTTTGCGGGACAGCCATGCGCAGGAAAGGATGGGCGGCATCGGAAGGGAGCACGACAGCCCCCCAGTAACCGGCCCCATACGGAATGACAGACAAACCCGGACGGCCGGCTGCCATTTCCACCAAATCCGGATCATCCTGGTTAACGAATACAGCCTTGCCGTGTCCGGCCACATAATCGTACAACTGCCCCTTCGCCTTTTTCACGCCGTCAAAGGAGCCAAAGCCCAGGAGATGCGCCTTGCCGACATTCGTGATCAGGCCGTAATCCGGTTCGCAGACATCCACCAGTGCGGCGATATCATCCGGATGGCTCGCTCCCATCTCAATGACAGCCAGCTCGGTATCCGCGCCGATCCGGAGCAGGGAAAGCGGCACGCCGATATCGTTGTTCAGGTTCCCCTCCGTCGCCGTCACGCGATACTTGCAGGCGAGGACGGCACGGACCAGTTCTTTCGTGGTCGTCTTCCCGTTCGTTCCAGTCAAGCCAATGACAGTCAGACGTTTCCCATCCACCATGGTATGCTCCCGGTGATAGCGGGCCAGCGCCTTCAAGGTCGTCAGTGCATCGTCTACCACGATCAGCCGGGAATCCCCGGCATTGTCCCCGAAACGGTCCTTGTCATCCACGACGGCATAAGCCGCTCCGCCCTCCAATGCTTTGAGCGCGTAGACATTCCCGTCAAAATTCTCGCCTTTGAGGGCAAAGAACAATTCTCCGCCCGCAATCTTCCGGCTGTCCGTCGAGACCGTGCCACATTGCAGGAAGATCTTATATAAATCGCTGATTTCCATACGATGAATCCCCTATTTTGTTCCTGTGCTTCCGAATCCGCCGGCTCCCCGGTCGGTTTCGTCCAAAACCTCCACTTCTTCCCACTCGACCGTCTCGTGGCGGGAAACCACCATCTGCGCAATCCGCTCACCGGGTTCGATGGTAAACGGCTCTTTCGACAGATTGACCAGCAGGGTTTTCAGTTCACCCCGGTAATCGGCGTCAATGGTGCCCGGACTGTTCAGGACGGTGATGCCATGCTTGACCGCCAACCCGCTGCGCGGCCGGACCTGGCATTCGTATCCGGCAGGAAGGGAGATGAAAATACCTGTAGGGACCAGCATCCGGTCCATCGGTTCGAGAACCACCGGTTCAGGGATATCTGCCCGAAGGTCCATACCGGCAGACAATGGGGTCGCATAGGCAGGCAGGGAATTGGACGACCGGTTGACAATCTTGACTTTCATTTTCGAGAGCGTTTTTTCGTTGTATGCGAAACTTAAGTTAATTATTTCGGCGCGATTTTATACAGGATGCCGGCAATCAAGGTAAACAGCAGGTTCGGCAGCCAGATGGCCACCCCAGGCGGCAAAGCTCCCGTATAGACAAACATTTCACTGAATCGCATGAACAAGATGTAAGAGAAACTCAGGGCGATGCCAATCGCGAGGTTCCAACCAATCCCGCCCCGTCGTTTGCGGGAGGAAAGAGACACGCCCATAATCGTCAGGATAAAGGCAGAGAACGGAAGGGACAATCGCTTGTGCTGCTCCATCTGCGAATACTTGACATTGGCATCCCCGCGCATGCGCTGGGTTTCGATCAATTCTTTCAATTCCCCGTACGGAAGGTCTTCAACCGTGTTTTTCTTGCGATAGAAATCCGTAATCGTCAGGTTAATCACCGTATCCAGCGAGGCCCCGGTCCGGACATTGTCCACGATGCTTCCTTCGGTATAGTCCCGGATAAAATACTTTTTCAGGTGCCATCCGCCCATCAGGCTATCCCAGGCCGCCGACTCGGCAGACAGCTTGGAAACCATGTGGTTATCCTCGAATTGTTCCAGGGTGAACCGGTACGCTGTATTGTTCCACTTGCTGAAGGACTCGACGAACACGAACTGTCCGGGAGAAATCTGGTAATGCACATTCTGGTCGGCCACCTGCGCCCGCTTTTTCGTATACTGGTATTCAAAGGCGTGCCGGACGGCGTTGGAACTCGGAATGATGAACAAATTCAAGCAGAGTGACAACAAGGCGAGCACCGCGGCGGAAAACAGATACGGACGCATCATCCGGTGGTAACTGACGCCGCAGGAAAGGATTGCCACGATCTCGGAATTCGCCGCCATCCGCGACGTGAAGAAAATGACGGAAATGAATACGAACAGCGGGCTGAACATATTCATGAAAAAGGGGACGAAGTTCAGGTAGTAATCGAATACGATCGCCTTCAGGGGTGCCTGCTTGACGACGAAATCATCAATCTTCTCGCTGATGTCGAAGATGATGACGATGCCGATAATCAGCAGGATGGCGATGAAGAAGGTCGACATGAACTTCTTCACAATATACAGATCGAGTTTCTTCGGAGTCAGGTCCATCTTGTCACAGTCTAGTCATCACACGCTTGACGGTCACTTCTTTCCACCGGTTGAAATCCCCCGCTTCGATATGGGCACGGGCCTGCCGGACCAGATCCAGGTAGAACGCCAGGTTGTGTTCGCTGGCGATCATGGCTGCAAACATCTCGCCAGCGATGAAAAGGTGCCGCAGGTAGGCTTTCGAATACATCCGGTCCACGAAGGAGGCCCCGTCGGGATCGATCGGCGAGAAATCGTCCGCCCATTTGCGGTTCCGCATGTTCATGATCCCGTTCCAGGTGAACAACATCCCGTTCCGGCCGTTGCGCGTGGGCATGACGCAGTCGAACATGTCCACACCGCGGGCGATGCCTTCGAGGATATTGGCGGGGGTGCCGACCCCCATCAGGTACCGGGGCTTGTCCTGCGGGATCATCGGACAGACAACCTCGAGCATTTCGTACATCTTCTCCGTCGGTTCCCCAACGGCCAGGCCGCCGATGGCATATCCGCCCCGGTCGAAGGAAAGGGCATGCTCGGCCGCCTGCCGGCGCAGGTCCGGGTAGACGCAGCCCTGGATGATCGGAAATACCGTCTGCTCATATCCATACAAGGGTTCGGTCTCGTCGAAATGGCGGAGATAGCGCTCCAGCCACCCCTGGGTCAGGCGCAGGGACTTCGCCGCATAGTCATAGGGCGCATCTCCCGGGCAGCACTCATCCAGGGCCATCATGATGTCCGCCCCGATCATCCGCTGGGTATCCACATTGTTTTCCGGCGTAAAGGTGTGCCGGGATCCGTCGATATGGGACGCGAAGGTGCAGCCGTCCGGTGTCAGTTTCCGGATGGGAGTCAGCGAGAAAACCTGGAAACCGCCGCTGTCCGTCAGGATAGGCCGGTCCCAGGAGATGAACCGGTGCAGGCCACCTGCCTGCCGGAGCGTTTCCAACCCAGGGCGCAGATACAGGTGGTAGGTGTTTCCCAGGATGATTTCAGCCCGGATGTCTTCCTTCAAATCCCTGTGATAGACGCCTTTGACCGAACCGACAGTCCCGACCGGCATGAAAATCGGCGTATGGATCTGTCCGTGATCGGTCGTGATGACGCCCGTGCGGGCGGCGGAGGAAGGGTCAGAAGCGGTCTGTATGAAATTGAACATCTAATTTCCTTTAATCCGTCAAATTTACGGATTTTTTCATACATTTGTATGAATAGACAAAATAATAACCAAACCTTCATGCAGATGAAAATCAAACCTGTCACCCTCAAGCTCATCTTGATGAATTTCCTGGAATTCGCCGTCTGGGGCGCATACCTGACCTCTCTGGGACGATATCTGGGACTCATCGGCCTCGGCCCGCAGATCAAATGGTTCTTTGCCATGCAAGGCATTGTTTCCATCTTCATGCCGACCCTGATGGGCATCGTCGCCGACCGCAAAATCCAGGCACAGAAGGTCCTTTCACTCTGCCACGCCCTGGCCGGGGTTTTCATGCTGGCCGCCGGGTTGTATTGCAAAAGCGCCGGGGCTGCCGTCGCCTTCACCCCGCTCTTTGTCCTGTACAGCATCAGCGTCGCATTCTTCATGCCGACGATCGCCATCGCCAACTCCGTCGCTTACAATGCGTTGACAAATGAGGGGATGGATCCGGTCAAGGACTTCCCGCCCATCCGGGTTTTCGGAACGGTCGGGTTCATCTGCAGCATGCTGGTCACGAATTTCTTGAAAATCGACGGCGTCGCCATGCAGGATTCCTACACACAGCTGATCTCCTCCGGTCTCCTGTCCTTCGTCCTCTGCGCCTACGCGCTGACGATGCCTGCCTGCCCCGTGAACAAGGCCGCCGGAGATACGACGCTCGCCGAAGCTTTCGGCCTGAAGGCGTTCACCCTGTTCAAGGACCGCCAGTTCGCCATTTTCTTCATCTTTTCCATGCTGCTGGGGGCGTCCCTGCAGATAACGAACGGGTATGCCAACACCTTCCTGGGGTCCTTTGCCTCAGACCCGTCGCTGGCGGACACCTTTGCCGTCAAGAATTCCAATGCCTTGATTTCCATCTCCCAGGCATCGGAGACGCTGTGTATCCTGCTGATCCCGTTCTTCATGAAGCGTTTCGGCATCAAGAAAGTCATGCTCATCGCCATGTTCGCCTGGGTCTTCCGCTTCGCCTTTTTCGGCATGGGGTCCCCGGACTTCCCCGGTGTCCTGCTGTTCATTCTCAGCTGCATCGTCTACGGCGTAGCCTTTGATTTCTTCAACATTTCCGGCTCCCTGTATGTCGAGCAGAACACCACGACGGATATCCGTTCCAGCGCACAGGGACTGTTCATGCTGATGACCAACGGCCTCGGCGCCACCATCGGAACGCTGGCCGCCGGAGCGGTCGTGGATGCCACCGTCTACAATGCGGCGAATCCGTCCTGGCAGAACGCCTGGTTCATCTTTGCCGCATACGCACTGGTTGTGGGCATCCTCTTCATGTTCCTGTTCAAGGATCCGCAAAAGATGCCCGCGAAATCATAGCAGGCCCTGCGAACGCAACAAGGCCTCCGGCTGCGGGTCCCGACCCCGGAAACGCCGGTACAAGACTGCTTCATCCTCGGAAGAACCTCTTTCGAGGATGTTTTTTCTGAAAGCACCGGCAACTTCCCGGTTGTAGATCCCTTTTTCACGGAACCATTCGAACGCATCGGCATCCAGCACCTCCGCCCATTTGTAACTGTAATACCCGGCAGCATATCCTCCGGAGAAAATATGCCCGAATGACGGGCTGACGGCCGTTCCTGGCACATAGGGCAACGTCCGGACTGGGGCAAGGACCCGGTTTTCAAAATCGACGGTTCCCTCGTCCGGAAGCGCCTGCAAGGTATGCCAGGCCATGTCCAACAAGCCGAACTGCAACTGGCGGACTTGCAGGTACGCCGCCTGGAAATTCTTGGCTGCGACTATTTTACGCATATCCTCTGAAGAGAGGGGCTCCCCCGTCTGGTAATGGCGGAAACGGGAGAGGAATTCCGGCTCGTATGCCCAGTTTTCCATGATCTGCGAAGGCAATTCCACGAAATCCCGGGCGACCTCCGTGCCGCACAGGGAGGGATAGGTTCCTCTGGAAAGCATGCCGTGCAGCGCATGCCCGAACTCGTGGAGCAGCGTCGTCAACTCATTGTGGGTAAGCAAGGAAGGACGATCCGGCGTCGGGCGGGTGAAATTGGTCACAATGCTGATGAACGGGCGGAAATCCGTCCCGCCGCAAGCGTACTGCCCACGGAACTCGGTCATCCAGGCGCCGCCCCGCTTGCCCTTGCGCGGGAAGAAATCGGCATAAAACAGGGCCAGGTGGCTTCCGTCCGCATCCCGCACCTCGAAAACACGGACCTCCTCATGATAAACCGGGATGTCTTTCCGCTCTTCGAATGTCAACCCGTATAGGCTTCCGGCCAGGGAAAAGACGGCATCGACACAGTCCTCCAGACGGAAATAGGGACGCAGTGCTTCCTCGTCCAGGTCAAAATGGTCTTTCCGGTATTTTTCGCTGTAATAACTGAAATCCCAGGGCTGAAGTTCCCCGCCGTCGAAACCGACTGAACGGGCATATTCCTCCAGTTCCCTGACCTCGGCACGGGCCCGGGGCAGGGAGGCCTGCATCAACGCGTCCAGGAAAGTGTCCACCCGGGCGCAGGAAGCTGCCATCCGCTCTTCCAGGGCATAATCCGCATAGGTCTGATAACCCAGCAAGCGGGAAATCTTGATCCGGAGACCGACAATGGTCCTGATCAGGTCTGTATTGTCATATTCTCCCCCGATGGCCCGGCTATGATAAGCCATGTACAGTTCCCGGCGCAGGTCCCGCCTGTCCGCATATTTCATGAACGGGGCGAATGAAGGATATTGCAGCGAGAAGCACCATCCTTCCTTCCCCTGCAGGGAGGCGGCATGCGCAGCCGCTTCGACGACGAATTCCGGCAGGCCTTCCAACGCGGCCGGATCCGTCAGATGCAGGGAATAGGCGTTGGTTGCGGAAAGCACATGGTGGGAAAACTGGAGCTCGGCCAGCGCAAGTTCTTCACTCCACTTTCCGTACAGATCCCGGTCTTCCCCCTGCAAGGCGGCACCGCCACGGGTAAAATGCCGGTACGTCTTTTCCAGCAAACGCTCCTGTTCCCGGCTCAGGTCCATTCCAGATCGTCTTTCATACACCGTCCGCACACGGTTGAACAAACTCTTATTCAGGGAGATATAGACACTGAGTTCCGTCAGCATCGGGCTCACTTCTTCCGCGATTTCCTGCATACGGTCATCCGATTCCGCTTCCAGCAGATTGAAAAAAATCCCTTCCAGATCGGACAATTCCCGACCGGCATATTCCAGTGCCTCAATGGTATTCGCGAAATCAGGAGCGGCCTCGCAGGCGGCGATGGCATCCACTTCCTCCCGCGTCCGCGCGATAGACTCCCGGAATGCCGGCATATAATCCTCCAGGGTGAAACGGTTGAATTCCGGAGCCCCGAACGGAGCCGCCGATGCACACAACAACGGATTTCCTGTCTTCATGATTCTTTCGTCTTAACGGTTATTCGAAAACAGGGGCAAATTTACTTATAAGTTGGCAGAAACCCCAACCGCCTCTTTCACGGAAGAGACTTTTTCGATGGAGTAAATGCGCATGTCCGACTTGAAATACTTGATATCATAGCACATATACAGGGTATGGCCCCGCGATTTCGAATACGACGTAACCAGGTTCTCGTTGAATCCCATCGCAGTCAGGCTCAGCAAGTCTATCGATTCCACATGCATGCGCACCAGGGAGCGCAAGATCGCATAGTTCTTGTCCAGCGCATTCCTGACACGGGACCGGACATTCCGGCTGTCGCGCCCTTTCCGGTTGTTGTAGCTGTTCTTGCACTGCGGCGAGCAGAACTTCCTGCCCTGCCGGCCATAACGGATCGGATCCCCACACTCGAGGCAACGTCCTCTTTCCTCATTCAATTTCCTGTATTCCATATTCTTTCCGTTTGCCGAACAAGATCGTTCCTTCTATCGCAACGGCCAATGGAATGTGGATTGGACCGGGCTCCTTTTTCACGTTTTTTTAGATGATCCCCGCTTGCTCCCCTGTTTTCAATCCCTCCGCACTTTCACTCCTGCCGGATAAGAATCCGGGGCGAAAGCCACAAATGAAGGGCCCCGCCTTCAGGAAAAATTTGGGATTGCGCCGGATTCCAAAGAATCACGAAAAACCGCAACGGATCATTTTAGATTCCTTTTTTTCCAGCGGCGGACCGGTTTATTTTGCCGACGGGTTTCCGGACAAGCCGGGCTGACCCTCCTGAACTTTTTTTAATGCTTAACGAAATGGAACAGTTGAACAGAATCGAGCTGCGGGGAAATGTGGGCAACATCAAAGTCCAGACCGTCGGCAACAACGAGGTGGCCAGATTCTCCCTTGCCACAAACTATGTTTTCAAAGGACGTGACGGAAACGCCGTCATCGAAACGACCTGGCATAACGTCTCCGCCTGGTCCGGCCGCGGAATGCCGGATTTCGCGAAAATCGGGAAGGGAACTCCCTTGTATGTATGCGGCCGCCTGCGCACCCAGCGGTTCACCGGTTCGGACGGAATGGAACGGCAAGTCTACGAAGTCGTAGCCTCCCGCGTGGAGCTGGTCGACGAGAAAGATGCACTGCAACCGGCACAATAAAATAAAATCATGAAACATTGTTGGATCCTGCTTGTGACTGCCGCACTGGCGGGGGGATGCGCTTCCCAGGGACGGTTGGCCAGGTTGAAGGAAAACCAGGTTTCCGCTGTGCTGAATCTCCCGCAGGAAGCAACCGCTCCCCTGCCGCAAATCCCTGTCGTATCGCGCGATACGGCAACGCTGCAGGATGACGAGGGACGCCAGTTGCTGATCATGAAAGCGGTAAAGGATGAGGATGGGGAAATGGTCGCGACGGACGTGATTCAGGCTGCTGTGGTCACGGCAAGATTCCGGAATGTAGCTGAAAGGAACGGAAAGGTCGATCTCTGTTTTGACGTCCGTGTCCCGGAAACCATGATGGGAAAGGATTGGCAATTGCGGTTTTATCCGCACATGGCCCTTCCCGGAGATACCCTCGACCTGGACCCGGTCCATATCACCGGGACGCAGTACAGAAAGATGCAACTTCGTGGATATGAACAATATAACAGATTCCTCGCCTCGATTGCCGCGGATTCCGCCCGGTTCGTGCATACCGCCCAACTGGAAGTCTTCCTCGAGCGGAACCTGCCGCAGGTATACCGGTTCCGCAATGATTCTTCCTTTGTCTCCGACGAGGACTTTGCCTCGGCATTCGGCGTCACGTCACAGGCGGCGGCAGCCCACTATACGGCACGGCTGCTGGTCCAGCGCAATGCCCGGAAAGTCGCCCGGAGGGAAAAAATGTTCCGAAAATACGTCAAGGTCCCTATCCTGGAGAACGGACTCCGGCTGGACACCGTACTGAAGGACGCCACAGGAGAATTCGTATACAGGTACGTCCAGACCATTACGGCCGGGAAGGACTTGCGGAAAGTGGGCATCTCCCTGGACGGGGAGATCTACCAACAGGAAAAATGCCTGTACAAAGTCCCTGAAAGTGAACCGCTGACGTTCTACATCAGCTCGCTCAGCACCTTTGCGGAGCCAGCCGAACGATTTGTCACGGAAATCATTTCCAGGAGTGTAGAGGCCAACACGGCCTGTTACATCGATTTCGGAGCCGGAGAGTCTGCGGTGCGACCCGAACGGGAAGGAAACCGGACAGAAATCGCCAGGATCCGTGAAAACCTGGCCAGCCTGGTAGATGACGACCGGTTCGACCTGGACTCGATCACCATCACGGCCTCCTGTTCTCCCGAAGGGACTTATGCTTTCAACGAACAACTATCCAGGAGAAGGTCGCATGCGGTATCCGATTATTTCCAACGCTTCCTGAAGGCGTACCGGGACTCGACTGCCGGACTGCGGATGAGCTTGGCCGGAGCCCCTGCCGGAGAACAGCAACAGATCCGTTTCCTGTCCAGGAACCAGGCGGAAAACTGGGAAATGCTCCGGCAGCTGGTCCGCCGGGACTCCACCCTCTCCGCCGCGCAGAAAGCCGATTTGGAAGTATCTTTCCGGATTCCGGATCCGGACCGCCGGGAAGCGGCCATGCAGGGACTGACATCCTACCGGTATCTTCGGGAAAAGCTCTATCCGCGCCTGCGGACTGTCTGCTTCGATTTTCACCTCCACCGGCGGGGCATGATACAGGACACCATCCGTACGGTCATCCCGGATACGGTCTATGCGAGAGGAGTCCGCGCGCTTCATGACCGGGACTATAAGACCGCCGTGCGATTGCTCCGCCCGTATGCGGACTTCAATACGGCCGTCGCATACCTGGCTATGGACATGAATGCCAGCGCCCTGGCCGTCCTGGGAGGACTCCCGGAGACAGACAAAACCGATTACATGAAAGCGATTCTTTACAGCCGGCAGGGCAATGAAGCGGAAGCCGTCCGCCTGTATACCCGCTCCTGCGAAAAGAACCGGACATTTATCAGCAGGGGCAATCTCGATCCGGAGATTGCATCCCTTATCAAAAAGTATGGCCTGCACCGGGAGTTATTCCAGACAACTTCTCAATTCTGACCGAACGCTATATGTATGAAAAAGGCCTTGTATGCAATCCTGGTCATGCTCCCCTCCCTGGGAGGAACAGCATGCTCCGTCAAAGAAGAGCGGGGAGATTGCCCGTGTCTGCTGAATGTCCATGTTCTCGTTCCCGAAAGAGATTCTCTCCCTGCCGCGTTTACGCTCGCAGCCGGAAAAACCGACGGAACATCCTATTATGCAGGAGGATACATCCACGAAGAAGGGAGCCGGAATGTTTCCCTGAGCGTCCGGAAAGGAATCTATTACCTGGGGGCATGCACGGGCAGCGCTGCCGGCGGCCTGGACGGCCCGCTCCTGCAGCTGCCTCCCGGCCGGGATGCGGAGCATCTTTTCTCGGGCACGGATTCCGTCGATTGCCGGGGAGAAAAGGCGGCGGATACCCTGCTCCTGCACAAACAATTCTGCCGTTTGAAAGTCATCTTCAAGGAAACCGGTCCCGCCTGGATCCGGCACGCGAAAATCGAAGGCCATTTCAACGGGTTGGATTTGTTTCACAATGAACCCGTCCGCGGCTCTTTTTCCTGCGACATGACGCCGGAAAACCCGGGCGTTTTCAGCCTGTGCATTCCCCGGCAGGGAGACGATGGCCTGCAGCTGTCAGCGACCGGAGACTTTCCGGGAGCGACGTGGCCGCTGGGAGAATTCCTCGCCTCCGCACGCTACAACTGGCGGAAAGAAGATTTGGATGATGCCGTGGTCACCATCGATCTGTCCGGCATAGAAGTATCCATTGAGATAATACCATGGAAAATAATAGAGTATAATCAAATAGAATTCTGAGACCTATGAAAGCAACGCATCTTCTGACGGGTATTCTGGGGCTGTTTCCGCTCCTTTCGGCCTGTGATAAATCTGCGCCCCAGACCGGCCCGGTCCTGCCCGATACGGCAAAAACCGAATTGCAGGTTGACATCACGAGGGCGGACCTGGAGACCAAGAGTACCATCCCATGGAAGGAAGAGGAAATCCATTCCGTCCAAGCTTTTGTATTCAATGCCGACGGTACGCTGGACATCTCCGCACAAAGTGCCAGTGTCCCGCTGGGAATCAAAGTTGTCCCGGATGTGGGGAAAACAGTATACGTCCTGGTAAACAAGGACTTCCAGGACCATATTTCGCGGGAAGAGGACTTGACCGGCGGATTCTCGACCCTCCTGGAAGACAACGGAGACGGCAACTTTGTCATGTCCGGATTGCGGAAAAACCTGGACCTCCGCACCCCGGTGTCCATTCTCGTACCGGTGGAACGTGCCGCGGCCAAGGTGTCCGTCGAAAGCATCACCAATGATTTCAAAGACCCTGCCCTCAAAGAGAAAACCTTCATCATCAAGGGAATCTACCTGATCAATTGCCCCGCAGAAGACAGACCGCTCACAAGCGGATACCTCCCGGATCCCGCCCGCTGGCTGAACCGGATGCGATACGAGCGCTCCCCTTCCTGCGACATCCATTTATACGATATCTTGTCGCAAACGCTGCGCCCCGGGGAAGAATACCGGACAGTCCATTCTTTCTACACCTACGGCAATCCCACCGAAGAAGACACGCAGGACCCTGCCTGGAGTGCACGGAAAACGCGGCTGGTCATCGAAGCGACGTTGGGCGGAGAGACATGCTACTATCCTGTCACCTTGCCGTCCGTCAAGCGGAACACCCATTATATCGTGCGCCACTTGTCCATTACCCGGAAGGGATCTGCTTCCCCGGACGACCCGATGGTCACTTCGAACGCCACGTTCGACCTGGAAGTCATTCCGTGGGAGGAACAGTCGCTCGGAGATATAACGTTCTGATAATGAAACGCATCTTTCGCTTCAACCTACGCCTGTGCATCCTGATTGCATTCGCAGGAAGCTGCACCCATCCCGAATCTCCCCCGCGCGAAAGTGGCCGCATACCGGTTGCTTTTCAGGTGGAAGGTTCTTTCACTCCGACGCGGATCCCGGCTGCCCAGACACCGGACGAAAACAGGATTTCACATTGGGCCGTTTTCCTTTTTCAAAACGGAAATCTCTGTTATTCAGGCACCTCAACCACATCCAATTCCATCATTCTTCCGATTGAATCCGGAACATATACCGTTTGCGCGCTGGCAAATTACCCGGATACTTTCCACCCCGATGGCATCCGGACGATAACGGAACTCGAGCAAACGAGTACGACCCTGGACGAGAACCTGTCAGGGTCATGGCTGATGTATGGCTGCCAGACGGCCATCCCGATTACGGAAGCGCGGCCCGTCACCCTTTCCGTCGAGCGCCTGCTCGTCAAAGTGGGAATCCGGCAGATCCGGACAGATTTTTCCAACCATCCCGAACTGCAGTCAAAAACGTGTATCCTCCAGGCTGTTTTCCTGACCAACGTGTACAACAGAACCCATTATGGATATGATGAAGCATTCCTGCAAATGAGAAGTGATCCAGAACTATGGTACAATAAAATGGGGCTTGAAAACAATTCTTTGACGGGAGGGTTTTACGCCGACACGGACATCCGGGCAGAAATCAACGATTCCCGCCCCTACAACCAGCTCCACATCTTCTACTGCTGCCCGAACGGCGTCCCAGCGGAACAGGACACACGCGATGCCAATTGGAAAAAACGGCGGACCCGGCTTGTCCTCGAAATGCAGATCGGCGCCACCCGGTGCTATTACCCGATAACCTTGGCCGACGACTCCGGCATCCTGGCCCGAAACAAATATTACCTGATCGACGAGGCCGTCATAACGAAAATGGGATCACTGGATCCAGAGCAAGAGATAGAAGGCTCTATCGAAGTGAAATTCAATACTTTTACAAATGAATGGAATACCGAATACACGATCCGGGAAATCTCTTGACCACCCGGTCGGGATGTTTGCGGCAGCCGTGCTGGCCATCGGGCTGTGGCTGTTGACCGCCTGCGCGGTGGAAGAGACACCCGCTGCCACTGCGACTGGTTTTTTCATCGCTGACACAGGTCTGCAGGAAGTGACGACACGGACCTCGCTGCAGGCGTCCGATCTCGAATCCAAGCAAACGAGTGCCCTGCTGGCCGCCTATGCCGACGGTATCCTGCAGCAGAGCGCCTTCTTTACGAATCCGTCGGGTTCCCTGCCACTGGAACTGGAAAATGGGAAAAGCTACCGGATTTACGCCCTGGTCAATATGCCGGAACTGCGAAACAGCCTCCCCCGTGAAGAAAGCGCCCTGCCGGCGCTCACCTACCCCATTCCGGCATGGGAAACCGGGGAAAGCAGCATCAACCGCCGTGGCATTCCGATGGCGGGCTCGCTCATGTTCACGCCCGGGAACGAAGCTTCGGCGACCATCCCCGTCACCCGGCTCCTCGCCAAGGTAACAGCCCGGCTTTCCTGCGCCTGGAGCAGCGGATCCATCCGGCAGGCAAGAATCTGCAACCTCAACAAGATGCTGCGCCCGTTCGGGGAAAGTGCCGCCACGACGGAATCCGACATCCTGGACGCACAGGAGCTGGATATCGGTTCCGGCGGTTCGGACGGGACCTTTACCTTTTACGTGCCGGAAAACCGCCAGGGAGTCATCGACGGGATTCACACGTCTGCGGAAAAGAGTCCGGACCGAAATGAAACCGTCAACAACCGGAAAAATGTACTGACCTATCTGGAATCCATTGTAGATGCCTCCGGAGATTACAAGGGCTTCACCCTGTACCGGAGCTACCTGGGCGGAAACGCGACTTCCGACTTTGATATCCGGCGGGGATGCCACTACCTGTGGGACATCACCTACCTGGAAAACGGGCTCTCCCAAAACAATTGGAAAATCGACACGGACGGACTCGAAGTCCCTGTCATTCCGCCGCCGGAACCCGGATACCGGTGGGTGACCAAACCCACATATATCGGCGTCCAGGCCGGTGTGGTCATCGAGAATTTGCCGGCCGGAGAAGTTGTCGGCACCCTCTCAGGGCCTGTCTATGACGCCTCCATCTCGGGGAATTATATCCTCTTCACGCCGAAAGAGGAAGCGTTCACCCTCACGGTCATCACGTCGAAGCGGGTCATCCGGCTCCCGGTAGAAGCGCGGATGCCCATCCTGCTTTCCGACAGGGAAGAAATCAGCCTGACCGTCGACGGAGCCTATGTGACAAATGCTGTCGGGTATGCCGACCCGGACACGAAGAAGCGCCTCGGGCAGAATACGTTCCACAAGGGTTTCTACAAGGATTACCTGGAGCTTTCCTGCAGCATCACACCGGCTTCCAAGGAGCTGGAAGGCACCGTTGCCTTTACCCGGAGCACCGGCAATGACAATCTTTTCATTTACGCCGATGACATCAGCCCGCTCGATGCCTCCCAAACCTTCGGGACGGTCGTTTCGACCTTGCATGTAGCCCCGAAAGCATTCCCGGACATCGCGCCTGCCGCCATCCCGCTCCGGATCCGGCGGCCTTTTTCGGCGGGGCCGGCTTATATCGGGACCATCGACGACTTCTCCCTCATTCCGCCTTCGGGGCAGCTGGATATCGCCTATCTGGAAGCACTCGGCTATACCCCGGAGAAATCATTTGACTGCACGTGGACCTATCCGGCGGACCTGAATGTACCGGTTTCATCCATCAGCGGATTCTCCGGCAGCGGCCTGACCGTCACAACCGGGGAAAAGACGCAAAGCGGGCAGCGGCTCCAAGTACGCTATGAGGGAGCAGCCGGCGGCGGTTTCGTAACGGCTGAATTCCGGAACGCACGCAGCGGAAAGACTGTATCCATCCCAATCCTCAATGTTGCCAAACGCCTCCACCTGGCCATCGGCGGGGTCCGCACGGCGCTTTCCGGAGGCGGCACCGGCGGCGGCAGCTATGGAGAGCCCTCCGGCGCCGCGGTCACCCTGTTCCGCGGCGGTGCCGATTTCGCGTCCCATGGTCAGGGCAGCGAATCCCGGCGATATGCGGACTGGCCTGCCTCGGCAATCCGGGCCATGGAGCAGTTCCGCCCGGGAGGGACGTATTCTGCCTGCATCACAGCTGCGCATGGGACCGGGCCGCAATACCGGCAAGGGCAATATGTCTATGTCTACGACATCGTCGAATCCCAAGCCTCCGGCATCCAGTGCCTTTTGTACGAAAGACGCTACTTCAGCAGCGGCGGCATGACGGGCAATACCGGCCCGTACGGGTATTACCAGACACCTTCCCTGCATGCGCTGCACGAAATCGTTTCCGGAAAGACAGGGCCCGTCACGCACAGCGGTATCGTCATCGACAACCTGCTGACCGTGCATGACTATGCAGATTTATACCCTTCCTCCGGAGGATGGCTTCCCAGCGGTGCGTCCGGATATCAAATCGACGAATGATAAACAAAACACTTTTTTGTTATCTTTGCGTAAACTGATATTCCACATGAGACACACCAAGCTTTTCCGCAGCCTCGCGCTGCTGACGATTGCTACCGCCATGGCGGCATCGTGCGCCACCCCTACCCTGCAAACCCCCATTCCCTGGACCGTTGCCCACCGCGGATGCTGGCTGAAAGAAGGAAATGAGTTTTATATTCCCGAAAACTGCCCGGCAGGAGTTGAAATGGCTGCCCGTTTCGGGTATCCGGCAATCGAATGCGATGTCAAATATACTTTGGACAGCGTCATGGTGATCATGCACGACAAGACGATCAACCGGACCATGCGTACGGCCGACGGCTATCAGCCGATTGCGGAGCCCGTCGCGGTCAAGGACGTGACATTCGAAGAATTGCGTACGAAATATGTGCTGGCTTCCACCGACCCTGCCCTCCGCACCCCCATCCCGACCCTGGAAGAAGAGTTGACTGCATGCAAGAAATACGGAATCGTCGCCATGCTGCACAGCGCCGTGCCGGAATCTTACCGCATGGCCCAGGACATGCTGGGAGACAAGGGCTGGATTTGTTTCAGCAGCGATCCTGTCGTGTTGAAATCCCGCGAGTTCTCCAAGTGCCTGGTCCTGCGCGATCCGGGGAAAAAGCCTGTGGAAACAACCCTCCAGTACCTGAAGGAAATCGGGCAGCCCTGCGGCATGAGTACCATGAAATACAACATGCTGGACAAGGCGTATATCCAGACTGTCAAAGATGCCGGTTTCGAAGTTCAGGCTTCGATTTTCCCGTCCCCGCATGAGCAGCGCGCCCTTATGGACGGCGTAACCATCGAGCTGACAGATTTCTTCTGGTTCCAGACAGAAGGACGGGAGCCCGCACAGGTATTCAAAAAAGGGAGGACAAGTCTTGCTGAAGGCGAAACCCTTACCTGGAATGCTTCCGAGCAGGAATTTGCCGGACTGACCCTTGTCCTCAAGTTTGAAGGAGAAGTGGAAGTATCTTTCTGCGGCCGGCAGTATACCTTCCGCCACGACACGCCGGCCGAAGAGGTTTTGGGTGTCAGGATGTACAAAACCGCCCCTTCCATTACGGTAAAGGCCCTTTCGCCCGTCAAGGTATCCAGCTGCCGGGCCGACTTGTACCAGTTCTGACCTCCGATAAGGCAAAGAGTTTGACGACAACCTGTCGCACGGCAAAACAGACAGGAACGACTGGATTGCCCGCAGGCTCGTCATCGCGAAGACGGAGTAGGAGGATTGCGCTTTCTACTTCCGATACATGAAGTTGCAGATGCGGTCCCGGTGTTCCTGCTCGATCATTGTCCACTGGGCGGGCTTGACCTCCCCTTCCGCTACCGGTTTCGGGAAGAAGAATTCATATTCATGGATCTGCGCTTCCGCGTGATCCTCTTCCAGGCGGAGGACGGTATAACCGATGTCTCCCCAGTGCCCCGTGGAAGGGCAGCACAGCGTACGGATCAAGGTGCGTTCCCTGTAGTTTTTCTTGATCCACGCATCGTGCCAGACATGATTATGCCCGTAAATATACCCGCAGCAGGTCGGACTGCCAAGCAGAACCGCACTGACGCCCGTTTCATCAATCGGATGATGCGCCGTTACAAATACCGGCTTGTCCGTATAGGAAGACAGTTTTGCCGCCAGCCACTGCTTTTGTCCGTCATTCAGCCCGCCCCTGACAATCCCTTTGTCGGGATCGGGATCTTCCTGCAGGGAATCCAGCAGGATGATATCAGCCCGCGGAGTCTCCACGACAAAGACCATACGGTCCTGTACCTGGGTCGCCGCGGCCTTTTCCGGGAAAGCATCCGCAAAACGCTTCCGGCGGTCATGGTTCCCCATGGCCATGGTAAGGCGGATTCCGGCCGCCTCGAGCGGCGTGACAATCTCTTTCAGGACCGCATACTCCTCCGGTTTCCCCTGCAAGTAGGCCAGATCTCCCAGGGCGATGACATTCCGGGGCTTGGGATCCATGGCAAGGATGTCGGCGACGGTCCGCTGCAGCTTCATCTGCTGGTATCCGCCCGGATTGGTATGGAGATCGGAAATAATGACGACCAAATTGTCATCAAACTCGCCCGCCTTCTTTTTCCGCCGTTTAACTTCTGCGGGAATCTTTCCCGACATCCCGAGCGGTGCAGCTTTCAGGATTGCACCTTGCACTCCGAGGAAGGCCATGCTTCCGATGAATTTTCTCCTGTCCATGATGAATCGATTATTTCGGACCAGAAAAGCCCGTAAAGTTATATAAGACAATGACTTAGTGGAGATGGGCGGAGTCGAACCGCCGTCCAAACACCGCACCAGGCGGCTTTCTACACGCTTATTCTTCCTTTGGTTGTCGGCCTCGGCCTGCCGGAAGACGGGCCAGCAGAAGCTTATCCTCTGAAACTTGACCGGCGGCAGAGGAGTCGGCCGGTGCAGCCCGTTTGAATGATACCCCGGACTCGGAACAAAACAGGCGGAATGTCCGCGGGATACTCGTCGGCGCCGCAGCCTTGGCGACGCGGATTAAGCTAATTGACTCTGGTCAAATTAGGCAGCGAGTGCATAATTGTTGTTGCCAACTAATTTTTTGAAGACTGAGATTAACGGGCAAGTCTCCTACGCCCGACGTGCTTACCGTCTCGCATCAGTGCTGTCAAAACCAGTACATCCCCAGCGAGCCTCCCTCCGAAAGGATGGGAGTTCTGCAAAGATATGCCATTTTTTCAGAAATAGTCATGTTTTTTGTAAATTTGCATGATTAACCTGCCACTTGCATGATGACAGACAAACTCTCCGCATACGAATTTACGATTATCGTCCCTGTCTATAACGAGGTGGACAACATGCCGGCATTGGAAGAACGCCTGGGCCGTTTCCTTCCGCAATGCAAGTACAAAGCCTGCGTCTTGTTCGTGGATGACGGTTCCCGAGACGGAAGCCTGGAAGCCTTGCAAGCGGCCTGTTCCCGCAATCCAGATTTTTACTTTATCAGTTTCGCCAAGAACGCCGGTCTCAGTGCAGCGCTCAAGGCCGGCATCGATGTGACATCCTCCCCGTATCTGGGATACATGGATGCCGACTTGCAGACGGCTCCTGAGGATTTCAACCTGCTGCTGGAAGATATCCGGGATTACAGCATGGTCATCGGCATCCGCGCCGACAGGAAGGATTCCTTCTTCAAGAATCTCCAGTCCAAAATCGCCAACGGATTCCGCCGGATGATGACCGGAGACGGAGCCATCGACACAGGGTGCCCGCTGAAAGTGCTCCAGACAAATGCCGCCCGCCGGCTTCCGCTCTTCAAGGGCATGCACCGCTTCCTGCCCGCCTTGATTCTCCTTCAAGATGGAGGATCCTATAAACAAGTGCCTGTCAGGCATTTCCCCCGCGCGGCCGGGAAATCGAAATACCATTTATGGAATCGCCTCTGGGGCCCGTTTGCGGATTGTTTTGCTTACCGCTGGATGAAGCCCCGCTATATTAATTACACGATTTCACGCAAGAATATCCGATAAGCCCTATGACCGCCCAACTCCCGAAATGGATCATTTTCACGGTCGGTTTTGCCGCGCAGTTCTTCTTCTCCGCCAGGACCTTGTTCCAATGGTGGAAATCGGAGAAGGCCCGCCGCGTGGTCTCCCCCTCCGCTTATTGGGTCCTCAGCGTTCTGGGCGCATGGCTGATGTTTGTCTACGGCGTCTTGCGCAGCGACTTTTCCATCATCCTCGGGCAGCTCATTTCCTACTATATCTATCTGTGGAATCTCCATGCGAAAGGCATCTGGAAAGACCTGCATGCCCTGCTGAAGACCCTTCTGCTGGCTACGCCTGTGGTCGCCGTTTTCCTGCTGATCCGGGATATCCCCGCGTTCGCGGAAACATTCCTCCGCAACAAGGACATCCCCCTGTGGCTTGTCATTTTCGGTTCCGCCGGGCAGGTTATTTTCACCCTCCGGTTTATCTACCAATGGGCCTACTCCCGCAGGAAAGGTGCCTCCATGCTGCCCCTGGGCTTCTGGCTTATCAGCCTTCTGGGGTCCTGCGTCATTGTTTCTTACGGCATCGTCCGAAAAGATCCGGTCCTGATACTGGGCCAATCCTTCGGACTGCTCGCCTATATCCGCAACCTGATGATCGGACTCCGCAAGGGATTCGGTGAAAAAGAATTGAAATAATGAAATCCGACAACTTGTTCGCCCGTTATCCTCTGGTCCCCGTCATCTTTTTCATGACGGTCTGCCTGCTGCCGACCTTGCTGCTCCGGGATTTTTCACCGTCGAATGAACTGCGGTACCTGAGTATCGCCGACGAAGCACTCGCCGGCGGCCATATTTTCGCTTTTTTCAACCAGGGAGCGGCCTATGCGGACAAACCGCCGCTGTATTTCTGGATCATCATGCTGTGCCGCCTGATCGCGGGGAAACACAGCATGCTCCTGCTGGCGCTCTTTTCCTATATCCCCGCCCTCATCATCATCGGGGTGATGGACAAGTGGATCCGCCTCGAGGGCGCCGGAGAACGGGCGGCGATGGCCCTGATGACCGGGACCTGCGCGATGTTCCTCGGCATGAGCGTTTTCCTGCGGATGGACATGCTCATGTGCCTGTTCATCACGCTGGCGCTGTTCACCTTTTATCAGTGGTATGAAGGCATCGGCAATGAACGCCGCCACCGCATCTTGTTTCCCATGTGGACCTTCCTCGCCCTTTTCACGAAAGGGCCTGTGGGGCTTTTGGTTCCGCCGCTCAGCGTCCTGTGTTTTCTCTTGGTGAAAGACCGCGGACGGGGACTGGGGAAATATCTCGGCCTCCGGACATGGGGCATCATCGCCCTGCTCTGCGCCGCATGGTTCACCGGCGTCTGGTTCGACGGCGGAAAAGACTATCTGAACAACCTGCTCTTCCACCAGACCGTGGACCGCGCCGTCAATGCATTCCACCACAAAAAACCCTTCTGGTACTATCTGGGGGCCATCTGGTACACCGTTGCCCCCTGGTGCCTGCTGCTGGTCGGCTGCGTGGTCAGCGCCCTGCGGAAACCCGCGCCGAAAGCCGGCCGGTCTGACGCGGAGGTGCTCTTCCTGTGCGTGATCCTGTCCACGTTTGTCATGCTGTCCGCATTCAGTTCCAAACTATCCATCTACCTGGCGCCTGTATTCCCTTTCCTGGTCTGGCTCTTTCCCCTTGTTCTCAACCGGAAGGGCTGGGAGAAATGGATGGGATGGGCCCTGGGAATCCCTGCCGGGCTGTTCGCGCTGATCGGAATTGCCGCCCTGCTTGTCCTGCAGGGATGGATTCCCTCGCGGCTCGGCACGTTGACCGATCCCCTTCTCCGGGAATGGCCGTTCATCCAGGCGAAGCCTGTCGTCGCCGGACTCTGCCTGCTGGCAGCGGGCGGACTGATCGCATTGCGATGGACCTTCAAGCGCAAGAACTGGCACTTGATCGTCTACATGATCGCGTCATCGCTGCTGCTCGCCCTGTACTGCGCCAGCACACAATTTCCCCGGATCAACGATTTTACAGCCTATGGCCATCTCTGCCAGGAAGTTCCTGCCGGCACCCAGGTGGCGACCCTGTATGTCCATCGTCCTGAGAACATGGATGTATATCTCGGCCGCGACATCACCGACTATGGAAAAGACGCCGATGCCTTCTTGCAGCAGGAATGGGAGAACCGGGATCCTGCCCGCGGTCCGCTGACGCTCATTGCCGGGAAGAAGGCTGTCGAAGCCTCTCCCGCTTTGTCCTCCGCCCTCGCCGGCCAGAACATCACCTTTGTCGGCGACTGGTTCATTGTAACGCTTACACCTGAAATATCCACACAGCCATGAAAATCCTCCTTACCGGAGCTGCCGGTTTCATCGGATCCGAAGTCTTTTCCCGCCTCGCTTCCCGCGGGGACGATGTCGTCGGCATCGACAATATCAACGATTACTACGACATTTCCCTGAAATACGCACGATTGGAACGCCTGGGATTCCAGAAGCCTTTCATTTCCGGCCATCCCGTGTCCAGCGACCGTTTCCCGGCGGCACGGTTTATCCGGATGGACCTGTGCGACCGGGAGGCGCTGCACAAGCTTTTCACGGCGGAGCACTTTGACAAGGTTGTCAACCTGGCCGCACAAGCCGGTGTAAGGTACTCCATAACAAATCCATACGCCTACCTTCAGAGTAACCTGGACGGGTTCATGAATATTCTGGAGGGATGTCGGAATACGGGCGTAAAGCACCTTGTTTTCGCCTCTTCCAGTTCCGTCTACGGGACCAATGCCAAGGTGCCTTTCAGCGAGGAGGACCCTTGCGACACGCCGGTCAGCCTGTATGCCGCCACCAAGAAATCCAACGAACTGATGGCGCACGCGTATGCCAAACTCTATGGATTTGCAGCGACCGGGCTGCGCTATTTCACGGTCTATGGTCCATGGGGACGGCCGGACATGGCGCCCATGAAATTCGCGCGGGCCATCCTGAACGGAGAGACCATCGATGTCTACAACCACGGGGACATGCTCCGAGATTTCACTTATATTGACGACATTGCAGCCGGGACCATGAAAGTAGTTGATTCCCTGCCGATTGAAAGGAACGGTGCCGCGTTCCGGATCTACAATATCGGCTGCTCGCATCCTGTCCATCTGATGGATTTCATCCATGAATTGGAAGAAGCGGCCGGCCGGAAAGCGGTCATGAACATGCTCCCCATGCAGCCGGGTGACGTTTATCAGACCTATGCCGATACGACCCGCCTCGAACAGGAACTGGGATATCGTCCGGGCATCTCGCTCCATGAAGGCATTCAACACTTCATGCGCTGGTACAAAGAATATTACGGCGAATAGTTTTCCACCGGGTTTAAAACAAAACATCCCGGTTGTATTTCTACAACCGGGATGTCGAAGAACGGCAGCTACCTACTCTCCCACCTGGTGGGGCAGTACCATCGGCGATGGTGAGCTTAACTTCTCTGTTCGGAATG
>Ga0256405_10000782_pt1 | contig 98150 bp, 92 predicted proteins | sample RumenRJG_02DNA_FD_189096 | JGI IMG/M metagenome (GOLD analysis project Ga0256405, IMG submission 189096) | Bovine rumen microbial communities from Lethbridge, Alberta, Canada - RJG_02 | ecosystem: Host-associated > Mammals > Digestive system > Stomach > Rumen | place: Canada: Alberta...
TTACTTGACAGTGAAAGATATTGGTCATTCCATGTCACGGCGGATAACTCGCCATAGAAAGGCTTGTAGATGACCGGAGTAATCATAGTGCGATAAACCGTGGCTCTCGCCAATGTGTCCGGTGATACCCCGTTAGGATAAATATCATATTCGGTATACGCTTTAAGAGTAACGGAATTATTTCCGGACCATGTGACGACCGGGAAAATCTTGACACCATTCTCCAGAACCACGACACAACCTCGGCCACTCACTATATTTGAATCGAAACCTGTGGCTGTTAAAGTCACGATACTGGCGACAGGGTCGTAACTGTAACTGGTCACAGTTAATTCAGACGCGTCAGCCGCGGCCCTCCCGTCATCGGAATAAGACATCGCCTCATAATACCTACGGTCAATAGTCCCATAAACCGTGGGAATGAAGTTATAAGACTCATCAAGGTTATATCCGTCAAAATGGGTGAAATCACCCTTATAATATGTTGAGGGGTTGACACTGCCCGATATGGCTGAGACGGCATTCTCGGGGTACCCGAAAACAGCCACCTCGTTATCACCTTTACTATACACATAACAATCATAGGCAGCCGTGTCATCCTGGGTCTGGCGGTAGAAACTATGCCTCATCAGCCAGCTGGCGACATCACGTGATTGGAATGGATTCCCGTTCTTCCATTGCGTCTCCGTGAAATCCTTTAGATTCATCCCGCCCTTGTACGCGAGATAATCGCACGCGACGTAAAGATTGATGTCGGTGTTATCCTCAATAAGCGCGGTATAAAGGGAAACCGTCACCTCACCACGCTTCACGCCCAGGTCATAACGTCCGGCGGAAGGCACGTGGCATTCCCACCATACCTCGCCAGCCTCATCCACATACCTGACGACAGATGTCGGCAGTTGCCATTCTCCCTCGGTATCCGTGGAGGCGGTTCTTGATTTACGAATCCTGAAATCAATATCAAGATTTGATTTACTCAACATTTCCCTGAGAATTCTGACCTCGTCGGCAACCTTGATGAAGCCGCCTTTCTTGGGGTCGGTTGTGGCCCCTGTGCCCGGACATCTGTAATTAACGACCGACGCGTCAATATCAAACGCGGCATCGCCGAAAACAAATGTCTTTGAAACGGTCTGGTCTATTGAGTCAGTCACCGTGATGGTGTACTCATGACCGAATTCCATACTCATGTCAAGCCATTCCTCGTCCTCCCTCTGGAATATATCCTTCGCGCCGGTGGTGTTATCAACTCTTGTCACTGTGAGCGGGGGAAGCATGTTGTTCACTATGATTGTCGCCCAAAGTTGCGTGAGGTCCGGGCTGATGTGCTCCTGAACCATGAGCGACGGCTCCTTCGCGACATTGTTTGAGTCACAGACACTGAAGAACTGCTTCTTGAACTCGTCAAGCGCGGTTGAGCCGTCCTTGAGCCCGAAATAGAAATAAAAAGAGTTCTCATATTGGGGCATGGAAACTTTTCCGCCACTATTCTTGAGGAAACGCCTCTTCTGTTCCTTGGTGGAGAACGAGTCCAGGCCGAACCTGAACATATAATAATCATTGATTGCGGTCTCAACTGTCCTTCTCTCGGTATATTTTGTCTCATGGGCGTCATAATCATCAGGGCTGGACCACAATGAGTTGAAAAGACTCTTGAAAAGGCTCGTTGAGTCCTTGATGTTCTCCTGTCCTTCCCGTGAGCCGTCATTCACCCTCTTGTTATAGGGCGAGCCGACCATATGAACGTAATTGCCCAGGGAGCCGTCAAAACCGTCCGGACGGAGATATCTCAAATGATATTTCTTGTATCCCGTCGCCTCGTTCCTGTCCGTGGCTATCAGCTTGTTATGGTTGAGGGTCGCGAACATTGAGCGGAATGCCGCGGACTCTATATCCACGTTGCTTATGAGACCCGTGGGGACATAATAACGGTACACCGGGGTGCCTGAGGCCTCGTTGTATCCGCGTACCTCCTCCCTCCTCTGGGACATGGTCGCGCCGAGCTCGCAGATTCGCTTAAGGTTGACACAGGACTTTATGTTTGACTCGCTGTTCGTGCAGGAGAGCCCTAAGAAGTGTCCACCCGGATAATAAAGGAAGGAATACCTCTTATTCCCGCCCCCGAAAAGTCTTCCCAAAAGACCGCTGGGATTCTCCTTAAGTCCAGCCTCCACATCATCCTGCCCGGGACCTGAGTAATTCCAGGTGATACCCGCGGCCTCGGTCACGGGAACAGGGTCATCATTCTCCTCATACTGAATCTTATCAAACTCAGTCTGCGTATACGCGCTATATGTCGTCCCGTAATCAGGCGTAATCCTGTTGACACTGGTCTCCCCGCTTAGTTTCCTTCCCGCCGGGGATGATGAGCATACCGTCCCGTCCCCGGCCGCGTATATGTACGCGTCATCATCCATGGTGGTCAGCGCGAGGTTGGTCGGCATAATGTAAGACGAGTTGCTGAGGAATTTGAACGCCTGGGGAATCCCGTTCTCGTCACAGTCATTGAGCGTGCCAAGGAACACGATGTCGGTCGCGAAAAGAAGAGTCCTAACGTTTCCATTATTTGTGTTTTTCCATTCACACGGTTTAAGGTAATACACAAACTGCCCAAGCATTGTGGTCTCTTCCGTCACAAGCCCTGACTTCTTGCCGAACACGGGGGACTGCTGCATCCCCGGTTTCTTATGACACTTGGCGGGGAAAATCTGTATCTTCTTCTTTCCCTTGTTTGTCTTCGCCTTCCTGTGGCATGATATGTCCGTCGTTATCGCTGTCCACGGGGTAGCTCCGGCGGACTGGTAAGCCAGCGAGCACTGCTGGGTGTAATACCTCGTCTTCTTGACGGTTGAGTTCTCGGAGTTCATACACCCCTTGACCTTGTCCTTGTAATAGGTCGTGACTGACGGGAGGCCGCCTTTCTTGAAATTAAACCTATACTTCTTTTTTCTCTTGACCTTTCTCATCCATCGCGGGAAATAAAGCACGCCGTTGACCCAGTCGTTGTAAAAGTCAAACTTGATGACACGGTACTCCTCGGCCAGGTTCATCTCAAAACAGTTTATCAGATAATCCACGTTTGTCGTCAGGCACACGGTGTTCTCCTCACCCTCTGTCATGTTCTGGTAATCAAGCGATGTCTCATCTATGTACTCAGTGGACTTCATGGCGTCCTTGGAGTCCGGCTCGGCACCTTCAAGGCCGTCTCCCGACCCTATCGCCGCCGCCAAGGTATTCTCCATTATTGTCTTGGTTATGGAATTGTTCTTAATTCCGGCGGCGCAGGCGGGGGCGAAATACCATCCCTCCATGTCCGGACAGAGTCCATCACCTATATAAGTGCAATGAATAGTGAATCTTCTGACAAACAAATTAATAGGACCCGCCGTAATTTTCTCTTTTAGTTTTTTCCTGAGTTTTCTCACGGATTTGATGACAACCCCTATAAGGGCGAGAGGGGACAAAACGATGTCACCCACCAAATCAAGTATACCGATGAAAATCCTAATGACACCCGCTATAATCCTGTTGACGAGGGCCACAATCTTGATGAAGAGCTTGACGAATATGCAGAGCACCGTGAACATGAACGGAAGCTTGATTCGCATGTTGTTGTACGGCATGGGGTTGTTCCCGCCGTAATAGTTGCACGCCTTGATACCTGAGAACCGCTCGCTCTTCCACCTCTTTGACTTCTGGAAACGCGGGATGTAGGACTTGACCGTGTACACGCCGTTCCAGAAGAGGTCCCTGAACGAGTCCTCCTCCGTGTAGGTACCGAAGTTATAGTCAACTTTCTTGTCCGTGATATTGGGGTTGTTGGGAATCAGGTACTTGGCCCTGAAATAAGTCTGCGTGCTGCTCTCCATGTCGGTGAGGGAGGCGCGGAAACGGACCCTGGCCCTGGTGGGTATACCTTTCTCGGGGTCATCCGTGGGCACCATGTTCCCGTACTCGTCGGTCATCATGTAGTCCAGGTTCATAGGTATCTGGTAACACCAGACACCGTTGCCGTCAATCACCTGGTTTCCCTTGATACTGAACTCCTCAACGTTACCGCCCGGGGTCTTGCGAATCATCTCAATGGTCCCCTCCCCCGCGGTCAGCTCGTCCATCGCGCCCATCTGGTTTGTGGGGACGCACTTCTTCCCGACACCGTTTGACACGTTGTCGCTGATGGCGGAGCCCATGAACACGCAGGTGGGCTCAAACTTGAAGGATATGTTTATGTCGGCCCTGGTGATGCCTATCTCGTCACCGTTGTCCTTGTTTCCCCAGAAGGGACGGACATAGACCGGCTGGTTCTGGCTGAAAATCTGTGAGAGCCCGTCAATGTTCTCGTCCTTCTTGAACTGGTTGGGGTTCTCGAACTGCTCAATGGTGTAGCCCTTGTACACGAAATCCCTCGGACGCTGCGAGAGTATGCCGCAGTCGGAGAGGTCAAGGTCCATGTGAAGCATCTGCGTGCCGGTGGGGACGCCGCACAGGAGGTAGTCACCCGCGGCGTTGGTCCTTGTCGTGTAGACATAGTAATCGTCAAAGACCTCCAGGAGGGCGTCATTCTCAAGAAGGAAAGTCTTGTTGGGGAACGTGCCCACGGCCTTGTGGCAGTCCTTCACGGACTTGTCGGGAAGCAGGTTGTACCTTATCCCGTCGTTGTTTTTCGTTGACGTTGAGGCGTAGGGATACAGGTTCCACATCTCCAGGCTGGAGTTGGACTCATCCGCGGGGAAGAAAACGCTTATCTTCGCGTTGGGCACCCCGAAGTTCCCGTTGGCGAGAACGCGGCCGACCACCACCCCGTAATCGGAGTTGTGGAGCTTGTAGGTGTCCTTGTCACTCAGCTTGAGGGACAGGATTTCGATGCTCTCGTAATCCTGGTCAAGCTTCACCTCGAGGAAAGAGTCCGACTCGGTCCCGGGGATTGTCCTTATCCTATATGATTTGTTGTTTTCCGCCATTTCTAACCTTGTGTATGAATCCTAAAAACTTCCTGAAACTTATAAACCCGTCCTTTGAGACCATGGAGAAGATTATAACCCCCACGAACATGACCGGCACGAGGGGAAGGAGAAGAAGGTACACGAGCGCCGTCAACGCGGCGTCCTTCTTGTTCACGCGCATTCTCCCCCTGTTCCCGGACGACACCCTGTTGTAGGAGTAATATCTGTTTATCCTCTCTATGTCCCTGTTGACCTTGCAAGCGCACGCCATATCCTGTCCTCCTAAACCAGTTTCGGGTAAACCCTGATGTCCTTCTCGGGCCACTTGACCTCAAGCATGCAATCCCCGTCGCTGTATATTATGCCGTCGGAGGCCTCCAGGTCAATCCTGTCCCTCCCCTTGACAATCTCCTCCTGCGCGCGGTTGCAGTCGCCCGAGGCGTAGAGCTCCTGGCTCGTCTGGGTTGAGCTGTACCCGGGCCCCGTCTCGTTATATACCCTTATGTCAATGAGGTTGGCGACGCCGTCCAGCTTGGAGACCTCCTTCTTGAGGTCGCCTATGTAAATGTCGTCACCCATGTTCCTCTTGTTGACGTCAAAATAATCCCTGACCTTGCCGATAATCATTGAGACCACGTCACTGACGTTGTAGGTCTTGTCAACGTGGACGTCAACCTCAACCGAGAGGTTTATGACCCTTCCGGGCTTTATCTCAACGAAGTCGTTTATCATCCTGTACTCGGTCAGGTAGTTCTGTATGTTCTCCGTGAGGAGGGCCGGGAGGGCGGCGTCAAGCTTGCCCCTGTAGTCTATCCCCAGGAGATAAAGCATCATCTTGTTGTTGTCCTCCGCGGCTCCGACCCTGAACGGGGTGCCGTACTTGGGGGGCATCATGAGGACCCTGTCAATATAGTCCTTGGTCGTCACGCAGCGTCCCTGGGCGCCCTTGTTGTACTTGACGAGATATCTCATCTCCTGTACCGTGGGCATGTCCTTGCCTGAGACGGAGGGTGTCGTGTTGGTCACGGTTATCGAGTTCTTGACCGCGGACTTGGTGGCCTCGGACGATGTGGCGCCGGCCGGGAAACTGGCCAGGAGCCTTGATATGGACGATATCGCCCCCTGGGCCACGTTGCTTGAGCTTCCGCCGCCGGACCTGTAAAGGATGAATATCGTCGTGCCCGCCTTCGGCATCTCGCCGAGTGACTCGTTACGCATTGTCCTGGTAATCATATACTTGCTGAACGAGGACATTTCGCCGATATCCGGATAATCCCTGCTGTTAAGTCCCGGGCCGAATATGACCTTAAGATAACCGTTATCCGTGTACTCGGTTATGAACTTGTGTCTCACCGGTTTCCACTCACCCCTGGTGACCTCACATGTCGGGTAAATCTTCCCGGCCGAGTAATAACCGTAGGCGTGGACCACCGGGCAGTTGTTCTCGTTGAGTGTGTCGCCCCACCTGAACTGCTCCGCGAGGCTCTCAACCTCAAAGAACCTGGTCAGACCCGTGCAGAGCTTGCCACCGTGGTAAACCTCCTCGGTCGGCGAGTAGAACTCACCGTAGCTCGGGTATGAGGTAAGGACGTCACCCTCTTTCATTATGATGCTCTCGACATTCATGACGCCCTCAACGGGGATGACAATCTCCATGAAGGGCCTGAGGTCGTTGGATTTTATCGCCTTCTTGTACACGCGGCTCTCCCCCGCGGTGACTATGGCGAGCTTGGAGATACGGTACATGGTTATGTTGCCGTTGGCGTCCGCCATGGGCTCAATCGTCCTGTCGCTGCGCATATAGGCGTCATACTGCTCCGAGAAATCCACGTCATACATGACCTCAAAGACCTGGCTGCTGGAGTTGACCATGGTGCCCCTCTTTATAACGGGAAGGTAGTTCTTGGCATAGGTGTCACCGTCCACCGGCACGTTGCAGGTGAACCGGACCTCGGCCATCGCCCCCTTGGGGCCCGGGACCTTGACGCCGTTGCTTCTCGCTATGTTGTACACCGAGCCGGGCTCCTGGGCGCTGTCAATGCTCGTCTCCTGGTACACCCTGTCAATATGGTAGGACAGGTTGTCGGCCACGTCGGCGTTTATGTCAATGAGCCACGAGCCCACCGAGGCGTCGCTGTAGTCCGTCGCCATGTCCGGGTAGTACTTCCTGGAGAAATCCCTCAGGGACTCCCTGTAATCGTCAAATGTCCTGTTGAGATATGATATTCCCTTTTCCATCTGTCATCCTTTTTTTGTCTGCTTATACTCTCAGCGCGGCCGTCTGCTCGACCTCCTTGCCGCCCTTGCTTATCGTGTAGTGGATAATCACGATTTTCCCGTTCTCACTCCTGTCGTCATTGTAGATTGTTATGTCCTTGAAATTCACGTCCGGGACATACTTGTAAACCTGTTGGGTTATGTCGTTCCTGAGCCGCTCGAAGGTCGTCTCGTCCGCCGGCTCGTGGATGTATTTTATGAGGTCCGTGCCGAAATCGGGGTTACGGAGCCTCTGCCCCTTGGGGGTGAATATGACATGCAGGAGCCTGCTTTTCAATGACTCCTCCTTTGTCATATTGAGGTCCATGTACAGCTCGTCATCGTTTTCTAACGTAAATGGGTAACGAATCCCATAGCGTTGAGTTAGTGCCATTATGTTGTTAATTTTTTAATCTCATTTATTATATCTTTTTCGGTAAAGAAATGATTTTGTTTCCCTATTCCATCTTTTGACTTCGTATAATACAAAACAACTATATCATTCTCTTTGCATAATTTCTTTTTTACTTCATCTCTTGCTGTTCGTTTTTTAAAATCTTCCTCTCCACCGAAGTATTTAACCGACTTAAAATGTTGTCCGCCTTGGCATTCTATCGCTATTTTTTGCTCAGGTAGGAAAAAATCCAAGTGCAAGTTTGTTTTATATCTTAACCAATTAAAAGTTTTGTGATTTTCAAATCTTATGCAATTTTCAGTAAGCGCCTTTTCTATGTTTTCTTCTAACTCCCACTTCTTACATTCATGACATCCACACCCAGCTAAATGATTTTCAGGCTTTTGCCAAAATTCTCCATGTTCAGGACAAATTATACATACTTCTGTTTTCCCATCTTTATATTCAACTTTAGAATAATCGTATTTATTGCCATGAACTTTTCTGGCTCTTTCTATGAATTCATCCGTTGTTAATCTCCTGTCTTTTCCCATTTTCTCTCTCCCACATTTAGGACAACCTCTCTTTTGGCTTAAAAGTTTGTTTGGTTTTATCCAGAATTCGCCATGTTTCGGGCAAATAATACAAACCTTTTCCTGACTACGAACATATACTACCTTTGAGAAATCATATTTATCTCCATGTATTTCCTTAGCTCGACGTATAAACTCTTCGGTGGTTAGCTGTCTTGCCTTTCCTCTTCCGTTCTCATTAAAGCATTTTTTACAACCATTGCCTGCCAAATGATAATATGGTACCTGCCAAAATTCCCCGTGTTCCGGACAAATAATACAAACCTTATCGCGACAACCGGTATATACGACTTTTGAGTAGTCGTATTTGTCCCCGTGTATCTCTTTCGCCCTTTTTATAAAGGTTTCGGTTGTAAGTCCCATCGTTAAAGTCTTTCCGTATAAATAGTTTTTTTATATTTTTCCCCTCATCACAAGATAGTGTTTTACGGGTTAATAGAAAAGGAAAAACGGGCCCATCCGGACCCGTTTCGCGCGAAAAAACAGATTGGGCACGCGTTAGAGGGGCATCTCCTCCATCTTGGTGTACTCTATCTCATAACGCTTCTTGAAGTTGTGCTGGATATAGAGCGTCAGGATGCGCTCACTCAGGAAACCGCAAATCTCCGCCTGCCACTTGACCTCACGCCACGACAGCTTGAACGGGTCGTCGTAGCGGATGTACCTGCCGGCGCCGAGGTTTCTGCCGATGTGGAGGATAAGGTCCTCGTAAGTCGTCACCCCTATCCTCTTCATAAACCTTTCAAGCAGGTCAAACAGGAACTCGCAGTACTTGTCGTACTCCTCGGCCGGAAGTATGAAACCGTTGCTGTAATACAGGTCGGTGCCTTTCTTGATGTACTTGTCCCAGTCGGCCGCGTAATCCGGATGGACCTCCTTCACAATCCTCTCCAGGGTCTTGAGGTCGTCAATGCAGTGTGAGTAGCCGAAACCGGCCTCAATGGTGTTGGCGGGGATGAACTTCTTGGCGTTCTCCGGGAAATTGTACGGCTTGCAGCAGATTATGTCGTACTCGCTGAAAATCTTGTCAAAATCGGTGTTCTCGTCAATCTCGGTGAAACGGCGGCGGTACTGGGTCTGTCCCTTGTACTTCGCGTCCTTGACGTTCTTCCAAATCCAGTAAAGACCGGTATTCTCAACGTAATACGGGTTGAGGCTTGAGATGTTGTCTCCGGTGTTGTCCTTGAGCTTGCAGACATCCTTGTCATTGACCGCGGCACCGCACTGAAGAGGCGTCATCACCTCGTTGTTGACGAAGCCGTAATCGGTGGGGTTGAAACACAGCATGAACAGCTGGACGTCCTTTCTCTTCTCAACATCGTCCCCCTTGTCATACTTGTTCGGGTCCTCAACAATATGATAAAAGTCAAAAAGGTCTAGTCCGAGACGTTCCTTTATGATTGCCAGTTTTTCGCGTGTAGGCTTGTTTGATTTGAAAAACCTATTTTTGATAAGGTATTCAAACATTTCCGGTTTTAGAATCTGGTCCGGGAATCCCCTGGTAATCTTGTCAATATACTCATCAATAGTTTTATCACTATAATGGCGGATGAAGAGCTGGGTGAAATTATACGGCTGAAGGAACTTGTCCCCCTCCACCTTGTTCCCCACGGAGTCACAGCACCTCTCAACACCCTCGGGGGTATGGGGGGCCTTGAACACGACACCGTCAAGTCCTCCACGAACAATTGATTTTATGTGGAAATTCTCTGGAATATCAGGAAACGCTCTCTTGAAATCAATCGGCTCAACAATCCGATTGAAACGCATCATGACAGGCCTGCCGTCATTGTGGACAAGGTCGTTGTCATTGAACATCAGCCAGTTGATATGGACCATGTCATAATCCTTGTACCTCTCGTCGCTGAGGGCCTGGCTGATGCTGGTCAGCGCGCTGGAGCCGAAGGTTATGAACTCGTCGCAGTCAATGAAAGCAATCCAGTCATAGTCGTTCTTGTAGGTCTCATAGCACTCGTTGTACGCGTCCATCTGGCACACCTGCCTGTTGCGGTAGTCCTTGAGAATGACGAAGGCGCTGTCAATGTAATCCCCGATGACCTCCCTGAAATCATCCTCGCCGTCATAGTTGTTGTCAAAAAGACAGATGTTCGTGAAGCCGAGCATCTTGTTGTACTCCACGAACTCGCGGATGTACTGGTTCTCCTTGCGGCCGATACAGCACACCAAGGTCCTTAGTTCTTTCTTTTCCTCTTCCATATTATCTCAATACGCTTTTATATACGTTTATATATCCCTCAGCCATCTTGTCCGCGGTGAACAGCGGCAATCTCTCCTCCTGTCTCAGTATCATCGCGGCGCGGTCATCCTCACTCATGTCAAACAGCCTCTCGAGACTCTCGTCCAGAGATTTCCCGTCCGTGATGTCAAAATACGTCCCGCAGTCCCCGGCGACCTCATGGAAAACCGGTATGTCGTTCAGCAGCGCGGGGCACCCGTTCTTGTAAGCCTCCAGGATGGGAAGCCCGAACCCCTCAAACTCGCTCGGGAACACGAAACAGAACGCGTGGTGGTACAGGTTGTTCAGCCCGTGCTCGTTGAGGTAGTGGCTCTCCACCCTGTCCTCAAGCCCGTACTGGCGGAACATGTCCCTCTCAAAGGTGGTGAACCCGCGGCCGGTGCAGACCAGCTTGAAATCCTTGTGTCTCTTCATGAACGGGACCACCTGGTTGAAGAACGGGATGAAGCACTTGTAATTCAGCGGGCCCTGCCTCGTGCCGACATAGAGGATGTACGGGAAATCAAAGGGCCTGTTGTACTCGTAGTTCTCGGGCATCTCCCTGTAAGCGTTGTGGACGACCTCTATCTTCTCCTCCGGGACCTTGTATATGTCAATGATGTCCCTCTTGGTCGCCTCGCTTATCGCCACGACCTTCGCCGCGGAGGCCATGATGTCCCTCCTCTTGTCAAAGTCGTCAAGGCACATCTGCTCGTTGAACTGGATATAGTCGCGGAGCCTCTCAAAGGCGAGGTCATGCACCGTCACGACATACGGCTTACTCATCCCGTACTCAAGGAAGTAGGGGTCGTAATGGGTGGGGTGGAACACGTCGTAATCCCCCCTCGTGATGGCGTTCTTGGAGTAAATCCTGTTGACCTTCTTCCAGTCGACACCCTGGAGCGTGGTCTCCGGGCTAATCTTTCCGGAGGACACGAGTCTCTCAAGGGTCTGGCTCTCTGAGGGGTAACCCTGCGACAGCATGTACAGGTTAGTGGTGGACGCGATGCCGACCCTCACCTCCTCCCTCTTCCTCATCTCCTGGACAAGCAGGGAGAAGACGTTGCTCACGCCCCCGCTCCTCTGTATATCAAATGCCTGATAGTCGTATAATATCTTCATAATCAAAACTTTATGTAATCCTTCCAGAATGTCTTGAACTCAAAGAGGAAAGGCTTGTGGCATCCCATCGGCAGTTTCCCGCCGTTAAGCCTGAAAAGCACGCTCGGGCCGACCTCAAACGAGAACTCCCTGCCGACGTCCACGGGACACACCCTCAGCTCCCCGGAACACCCGCTTGACAGGAACACGTCCTCCGGCGTCCCCGGCTTGTCAGCCTCATCCGCGTGCCTCCCGCACACCTCCGCGAGTTTTGACACCCTACGGAGCGAGAAGCCCCCGTTGCCGCACCTCTCAGGCACCGCGGTGTTCCTCTCCCGGTCAATCACGAACCACGGGGCGCCTATATAGTCATACCCGAGGCTCACGAAATAGCTGACGCTGTCCTCAAACACCCAGCAGTCCAGCTGGTAGAGCAGGATGTACTCGTAGTCCCTGAAGGCCTCGTAGAACTCCCTCCTCTTGCAGAGCTGGTTGTACCCGTCAATGCCCTCGAAAAACCCCTTGGCCATCCTCTTCACCCTGAACCGGAAACCGGGGCACAGCGCCTCATACTCCGACAGGTCAAGGTTGTAGGGCGCCACGAGACATATGTCACGCCTCTTCCCCAGGACCCTGACACACTGCATGAGCGAGGCCTGCTCAAAGAAAACCGGGTTCCTCTTGTACACCGGAACGACCACGCAGCACTCCTCCTTGTGTTCCTCCCACTCAATCACTTCCAATCCTTTTCACACAATATAACCTCCCCGGGCCTTAAAGTCAAATGCCCCACGTAAAACGCGGGGCATTCATCTATTTCTCACTTATCTCATCTCTTCCACCTTCGGCAAGATAATCGTACAGGTCATCAATGTCGTTCAGGTCGGCAATCACGTCTCGGTCCGGCTTCTCATCTTTAAAGAACCAATCCCTGCCTTCACCGTCTCCGGCGGCATAAATCTTGTGGTCAACATCCTCATACAGCCACCAACTTATCAAATCAAGCCCATCGTCCCCAAACTGGGAGCGCATCAACTCATCAAAAAATATACCGGCGTTTTCCAAGTATTTACAATTGATGGTATCTATACCGAGTTCATACAACTTGTCATAAAACTCATTGGACTCCCGCATCTTATATATCAGGTCCTTGAATTTTTCCCTTGTTATCATATATCTTATCCTCCGTAATACTCTTTCTCCGGTTTTGACCTCCATATCTTCTTGAGCCAGTCGACTCCGGCGAGGAAAGCGTCTCTCGCGATTTCCCTTGGGTATTCCATGTCAACCCTGGGCTCATAATCTCCGGTCCCCCATCGCCCGACAGCCGGTTCATCTGGATATTCCCTATTTGCGTAGCTGATTGCCGCGTCAAATTCCTCGTTGTTCCTCTCCATCTTTTGTTTCCTCCTTTTCTTTAAATTTTATCCTATATTGTCCGTAAAATCTAAAATCTTCAGTATAATATGTGTTTACCTGTTCCTCGTCATTCGGGTCGACCCATTCCGGCAGGTGTTCCTTACAATACGGCTCAACCCAGCCCCTTGTTACATAATCAGCTGATTTTCCACAAGTTATGCAAGTGTGCCTTGAAATATAGGTATACTTCGCGATAATCTTGTCCGTTTCCTCGTTTCCGCCATGGTCATACCAACAGAGCGAGCCGTATTTCTCCTTTATCTGGTCAATTCTGTATTTCTTGAGACGTTTTCTTCCCCCATCGGCCAACAGGGCTCTCTTTAAATCCTTGCAGATATAAATGCCGAACGCTTTCCTCCACCCGCTGTCAAGGGCGTCAAGTTTCGTATAAGACGGTATAATGTGAAAAATACCGAGAAAGCCTTCCAAGAATGAATAGAACTTCTCAACGAAAGCCCACCAGTTGCTCACCTTCTCATTCCTCAATGGATTTTCCTCACTCCCGAACACCCCGACGGTTCTGAAGGCCTTCTCATGCGCGTCCATCCGTCTCTCCCCAAGGGTCCAGTTAACGTAATGCTTGTCAGAAAACACGTTCCTCGGATACAGGAAAGGGAACCGGATACACAGAATAGTGGCCGGAACCCATTTTGCGGGGTTCCAGCGATACTTTATCTTATAAATGAACTCGTTCCAGATGTATCTAATCGGCCTCATCTTCTTTCTTAAGCTCGTTTATCCTGTTTATCCTCTCAACAAACTCCTCCGGGGAACAGCCGGCGTGAATCGCGATACTTCCGGTGTTTGACTTGCGATGACCGCCATGACAGAAAATCCACGCGACAGCGCCCGCGTTTATATCCCTCACACAGAACGGGCTGTTGTCCCCGCCCCAGTCCTTGGGAAAACGTATGCTCCACCCGCCGTCATAGGGAATATAGAACGGGACCCTCACAATCTCGGTCTCTGTTCTCTCACCGTTCCCGTCGTGGTAATCGTCATAAGGCGTTCCCGCGTTGTACTCGTAAGGCGCGTCGTCCCAATCGTCGCCCCACTGCTCGTCCAGGGAAATGGGGGTGAAATATGCGTAATACTCCTGCTTCCCCTCAATGTATTCCGGGTTCGGGTAATCCTGGCATTCGGAACCACGCTTAAGTATCCGATTCGCCCATAAACCAAACTCCGGGTCTTCAGAGGACATATAACCTTCCCTATGAAACTTTTCTTCCCTGAGACGGTCCTGTTCCTTCCACTCGTCAGTCTCCCTATAAGCCCTCGCCTCCGGGGTGTAGTCGTAGTAGGTCCGCTCAATATCGTCAATGTAGCATAGTTTCAACTTGTCGTACTTGACCGCGTCTTCCTTTTTGATTGTGGTGTACATAATCTAATCCTTTCTCCAAAACTTGTATGTGATATCGTGACGTATTGTCTCTACATCAAAATCCGTGCCAAACCTCTCCTCTATCTTATAAAGCCTCTGATTGGTGGTCTCCTTGTTCAAAGGCCCTTTAGCTGGAATGAAGGGGCCGACCTTGATGTAGTCGAAATAAGTGTCATACTCTTTCTCTACCTCGTTCCTCCCGGAGTAGAGCGCCGTCCTGTACGGGTAATCACTCCTGAGACGCACGGACAAGGCGAGATATTTCAACGCCCGCGGGTCCTTTCCCTCGCCCATGAAGCACACGCAGGTGACCCCGCGGTTCTCGTCAATCAGTCTTCGCAATGTCTCCGGAGTGAGCTCCTCCCCGATATCCTCCCTGAGCCAGGGACTGTGGCACCCCTCGCAATGTCCCGGACAGTTTGTGATTTCTATCGCCAACGTAACTTCATCCGGGATTTCCTCAAAAACAACACTTACACTTTCAGGATAATATTTAATCATTTCTTTTCCTCCGTCTCGTCGTAAATCACCTCCTCGTCCATCTGGAGCCTGAGCCTCAGCGTCTCGTACTCCCGGTGCGTGCCTATTATCTCGCGGGCCTCCTCCTCGGACCCGGCGTAGAAGCCGCCCATCCACTCGGCCCCGTCAAGGCTCCCGTCACTCCCCGGGCGCTTGTAGTCAACATAGTACTGCGTCCCGCGTCCGGTCTGGCGCCTCCTTATCCTGTATTTTATGTCCATAACGAAAAAAATGTGTCTCAACAGTAAGATACATATTTTTTTCCGGATTTCAAAACGATATTTTAGCGGTTTAGGGACTATTTATGGAAAAATTGTATAGAGATGAAACTGCAGTTGAATGAGAAGACACTGAACGCTTATATGCAGAGGGCGATAAACGAGGAGATTGACGAGCTTTTCGGAAGCAGGGTCCGCAAGCAGTCCCAGAGGATGATTACCGGAAAGGGATGGGGAAACGGGAGACGTGACTCCACAAACGGGTGGGGAGCGGCCGCGAACTCTGATATAAGCGCGACGGACGCTGAATCTGATACACCTCAGACCCTCGTGGGTATGATTACCAAAATGGAACGGGGTCTTCAGTCTATTGAGCAGGCAGCCGGTATAAATTCACCGGCGGGAAACCTGGCCGCGACAGTCACTGGGGCCGGGGGTGTGAAGAACAGTCTTCTCGCCGCGATTAACGCGCTCACGCAGATAGCGAACAGGCTTAACAAAGTTGAGAGGATGAGCGGGTCAAACGCGATTATGGAAAATACCGCTGATTATGCGGATGCTGCTGTTGGAGGAAACGCAGCTATCGGGAATGCAAGAAATATAGGGAAACTTACTGGCTTGCAGAAAGATTATACAACGGCCGCCACAAAAGCAAGGTCTGCGGCTGCGAAACAAGGAGCGGCGACGAGGGCCCTTAACAAAGTTCCTAAAGGCAGCTATGTGGGAAATCTTCAGACAAATCAGGAAAACGCCATTGCCGCAAATAACGCTGCCAAGCAAGCAAAGGCCGCAAAAGCCGCCGACATGAAAGCCGCTAACATAACAAAAGACACCGGTTTCTGGGGCAAACAAGCCGCCACTATGAAAAACGGGGTACAAGATATGAAGGCTGGCTTGAAGGGCGTCACTAAAGCCGGACAGACATTGAGTAAAGCACAAAGAGTCGGTGTTTTTGCTGGCGGTGCTTTAAAGGCGACCAGCCTTGCTACAACGCTTCTCACTATTGCTGACGAGGCCGCGAGACAGGCCGCACAGGGAAGACAAAGGAACATCGTGCGCACATACAACGCCGCCGCGGTGCTCGCGAGGCGTATGGGAAGCATACTTCAGGATATAAGCGACCAGACAGGTGGCGGACAGGAGCAGGAGGTTGTCACTGAGATAAACGTCAGCCGCGGAAAGAGAAGTTTCGGCAGCATTGAGCAGGGAATGCAGGCCTTGTCCCAGGAGATGAGACGAATCGGCGGCGCCACACAGGGCTCAACCGTTAACGGACAGGACCGCGTCTTTAACATACCGCAAGGCATAGACCTCAATACCCCTCAGGGTGTGAAGGCCTTCCAGGAGTGGGTCAACACCATCCAGGACGCGAACGGGAACGCGCTTATCACTGACAACGAGGGTCAGCCCCTTGTCCCGGACGGGAAGTGGGGACCCAAGACCAACGCTGTGTATGACAAGATAGCCCAGATGATACGACAGTCTGGTCCAGTCAACGAGGGCCTGGTTACGGAGAGAAGGGATATTGAGACCGCGCTCGCCAATCTTGAGAGGGCGGCGGGAGCTACGGGGTCCGGCGGAAACGCGTACTCGAGCATCAGCGCCATGTCCGGAGGGGCTGACGCGAGCAGACTACAGAACGCGCAGAATATCAAGAATATAATAAGGACGTACCCGCCGGTGCTTAACCAGTACCTGAATGTCCTGGCTGACGCTGGCGCGGAAGTGTCCGGAATCCAACCTCTCAACGTTGACACGAGACCGCACAGGAATTACTCAATCAAGGAACTTAAGGCAATAGACAGCAGAATCCAGGAGCTTCTCCAAATCGCGCAGAACACGCAGGCCCCGGAAGGGGAGGAAGGTGAGCAGCAGGGAGGAAACCTCATTATCAGGGGCACGCTTCCCCCTAAGCCTGTGAGACGACCGAATCCCAATCCAACCCCCCAACCGGCAGAACCTGAGGAGCCTAAACGTGATTTTAACAAGGATTTCGGTCTTGAGAAAATTACTCCTGGGGATAATTTAACCGCGCAGGCCGAAACTGATAGTTATCTTGAATATTCCCCGTTTGATAACGACCCTTATAAACTTAAGTCCTACGGAATTATTCCAAATAATAAATCGGGAAGAATAACCAAGAGGGAAATTAAGGAAAAAATAAAGACGGCCGAAGCGGAAGGCAAACTTACGCATGACCAAGCTACCGAACTTTTAAGAAATCTCAGAATGGACTATAAGAACGGAGTCGGACAGGTGTACCAGAATTCTGACGGGTCATTGGCTACCACGACCAGGACAGCCGACAAACGCGCGCGTGACCTCGGTTTGCAAACCTCCAAAATAGAACAGCCGGCATGGGTTAATGAAAACAAGAAAACCCGCAAAAACAAACTCAACGAGCAACAGTTCAAGAGACTCGTGAAACAGATAATAAGGGAAAGCCTCAGATAAAAAAGAAACCCGGGTTAAGCCCGGGTTTTTTATTTACTTATTTTTTGTTTAAATCAACCAAAAACTTCTCACCAATCTTGCTCTTCCTTTCGTGCTTCTTCTGTAATAAAGGCAACTCCCTTTCTGTTTCATCCGGTTTTTTAAAGCCGAGTTTTTTTATTTCACCGATTGGGTCTTCCAGGTCAAGTATATAAAAATAACTTACATTTGAGCCATATTCGTCGCATATTTCTTTCTCTGCCTTAATTCTGGCATAGACAGCTTCCTCAAAACTGTCATAATTTCCAAGATAAATTGTCCGGTATTTTGACATTATCCTTGCGGTCCACTTTTCGTTTTCCCTTAACCATGAAACACCGCAAACATGATTTTCTTTCCTTATGTTTTTCATGTTGTCCTTATGGCGGCAGATACGGAGATTTGCACACCTATTGTCTAAGGAGTTTCCGTTAATGTGGTCTACACATTGGTCTAATGTATAGTTGGTGTCATTGAACCCACATAAAAACCTATGTAAAAACAGTTTTTGACCGCCAGGGAGACTTATCATGGCGTACTTCTTTTTAGCTGCCGTACGCATATAGATTTTATACTTTTCAACCAATTTTTTCTTGTCTAAATCTATCAATGTCCGCCCAACCTCTTCAAAGTTCTTATTAACCATCACGCATTCGCAATAACCCTCCTCCACGTGGTCAATGTACTGGTTCCTATCGAAAATCGTATGCTCCAAAATCTTTCCATGCCTAACCATTTGCAAATAATGTTTCCTGCAATAGTCCTTGCCGTCAGTCCATGTACATCTTCCCTTTTCACCACAAATACAACATTCTCCAACCCTATTCCTTTCTCTTTCCTTTGGTAAAATTTCTCCATACTTTTCAATTTGCGATGCATGTTTTGGACAATATATTTTATCCTTGATTTTTTTAAAAGATACCGTATGTTCTCCATATTTTTCTCCGCACACACAGCAAGTCCATTCGGCTTTATCAATCTTCGGTCTTCCCATTTTTGTCTTTTTTTGTTTCTATATATAAATAGTACAAATAAGACAAAAAAACAAGAGTAACAAAAAAAATTGGGCTGAAAAACCCAATTTTTTAAAAATTATCTTTATGATAAAATCTTCTCTTTGCTTCTATCTGCCTAGGTTCGGCAAAAGAAGAAATCCGTTTTAGATACCCGATAACCCTTGTCAAATAGTCCAGGTTTGTGCTTCCGCAATGAGGACATTTGTCTAACGTGTGTTTTGAAATATATCCGCAATCGTTGCAAACTGTATTTCTAACGTTGAATGTAAAATAATTACAGCCCTTGGCTGCCGCCGCGCTTAAAAGTTGACGATATTGTTCTTTGGACAAATGCTCTTGAAGATTACAATGGAAAGCACTTCCGCCATCAAGAAATTTAACATATTCTTTTCCATGGAGCTCCATTTTCTGCAATACGCTTACCTGGTTATCCTCGGGGTTATAGAAATATGAACTGTAAAGGTTCCTGTTCGGACTTACCCAATAGCCATCTTTCTTGTCCCACTTGTAATTCTTCGCGGCAAGATTTTCCGAAGGCGTAAATTCAGTATTAAACATGCATTCCTTGGTCTTGTCCTTGCGGTTCTCAATGTTGATGGTCTCAAGGATGTTGTTGACGAACTCCCTGTACTCCTCGTTGGGGCCGACCTTGAGACCGAGGAACTCCGCGGCGTCGGTTATGCCGTTGACACCCACGGTCAGGTACTGCTTCCTCATGTCAATGAAACCGGCGTTGTACACGTCAAGCATCCCAGCCTTGAGGAAATCCTTTATCGTCTCGTTGAACGCCGTCTGGTACTTGTGAATCCTGTCGGTCTGCTCCCTCACGTCCTCGCGGATGTACTCGTAAAGCTTCTCCTTGTCATATTTGACACCGCACTCCGGGAGGCTCTTGCCGTCATCAAGTGTCGTGTCAAGCTCGTCAACAAAATATCTCCTGGCCGCGTTCTGTATGAGCCTGGGGAGGTTCATTGACATGACGGACTTGGAACCTGTTGATACAGATGCTGTTCCCATGGAATACTGGTGCGTGGTGTGGTTGTGGTCCTCGTCGGCGATGTCAAGGTCCTTCAGCGAGTTGCGGAGCCTGCAGCAGGACGAGAGGCTGTCCGGGCTGTCTGAGAGGTAGCAGAAGAAACTGTGCCCCTCAGCCCACATCTCGGCCGTGAAGTCGGCGTACTCCTTGTCAACGAAATCATTGCCGCCGTCGGTCAGGAGCGCCATGGTCTCGACAGGGAAAGTGAGGATATACTTCTCGCGCTCCTTGTTGAACCATCTCATGAAATGCTTCTGAAGCCATGAGAGGGTCTCCCACTTGGGCTTGGTGCCGTCAGGGAACACGAAATCACCGAACACGCCCTCAAAATAGGGCTTGTCAAAGTAGCTCACGTTCCAGAAGACGCTCTGGTAGCCCCGGTTTCCGGCCGGCATGTTCATTGAGTGCACGACCTGCTGGAACGCGTTGTCAATGACCTTGACTATGCTCCTCTTCTTCACCGTGAGGTCAACGAGGTCGTCAAGATGGTCAATGTAGTCATCCCCGTAGTCCTTGCGGATGAAATAGTCCATGTACATCAGGAACTCCGGGGTGGCCACCGCGCCCATGAACTGGGACGAGATTGAGTAGACCAGGTTGATGAACTCGCCGCAGAAAGACTTCAGGTCGGTCGGGGCCGTGGATATGCCCCCAAGTCCCCTCAAACCGTTCTCAAGGAACGGGTACATCGTTATGGCCACGCAATAGGGATAACCCGGGGTGCCGCTCTCGTCATGCTTGTAAAGGACGTGGCTTTTCAGGTCCTCAAGATACTGCTCCGCGAGCCTCTTTGAGTACATCTTGCGTATCTTGTCGCAGAGGATGTACCTGTTCTGCTTGATGTTGTTCTCCTTGTAGAGCTCCTGGCCGAGCGTCACTATGTTCTTGTTGGTGACATTGGCGTTGGCGTCAAACTTGGAGCCCGTGGCCGCGTTTGAGGCCTCAATGTACTCCTTTATGAAATCCTGCTTCTTTCTCAGGTCCTTGTTGTCGTCATTGTTCTCTATGAACGCCTTCGCGACCTTCTTGTTGAGGGACATGAGGGCCTCCTCAACCTGCCTGCGTATCTCCGAGGTGGCGATTCCGTCATACACGAAAAGCCCGTTGACTATGTTCTCAAGAATCACGTCCTCACACTTCTCCCCAGTCGCCTTGTAGGCCTCGCAAATACCGTTCTTTATCTTCTCACGGCTGAACTCCTCACGGGCGCCGTCACTTTTTCTTACTTCCATATTTCAATATCTCCTTTATAGTTTTTTTCGTTTTTTTGGGCCGGTAATCATAAATATGACGGTCCCGGCTATTTAAAAAACGGAAAAATCTTGCCGACACGGAAACGATTAAGTGTCAGCAAGAAAAATTTTTCAAAAATCCGAAGAATTTTCATGGTCTCCGGGATTATTTCCGGAAACCGACCACATTGCTTTCCCCGTCATCGCTATCTGGTTGACCACTAACAATTTCGCCTGTCATACGGTCCACAACCCCGACACCCGGCACAGCCTCCTCTTTCCTGTTGACGGCGTCATACGCCCTCTTGAAAATCTCGTTCACGCCGTTCTTATAGTTCTGCACCTTGAGCTTCTCGGCCTCGTCCGTCCACTTCCTCTCGGAGTTGTCAAACTCCTCAACCTCGTCACAGGATATGGTGGAGGTGCCGTTGTCAAACCGTATGTTGTGGAACACCGTGCCTGACTTGCCGGACCTGTTCTTGAGCACGGCGAGTGTCGCGCGGCTGTTGTCAATGTCCTCAAGCGACCTGGCTATGGATATGACCACGTGGGCGGCCTGCACCTTGATGATTGAGCCTCCGGCCTGGTTCATCGTGACGACATCAGGGCTCGTGATACTGTCCTTGTTTCCCTGCGTGGGGACCCATATCGCGACATCAAGCTCCTTGGCGAGGTTCTCAATCTTGCGTATCGTGTCCCCCTGCCGTTTCCACTCGGAATCGGTGCTGTAACCCGTCTTCTCGGCCAACAGGCACTCGAAGTAATCTATAATCACAAGGTCCGGCTTCCATCCGGTGTTTATCAGCCTCTTGATGAATATCCCTATGTCGGTCGCTGACTTGGTGTGGGCGAGGAAGGGCTTAAGCCTCAGGTTCTTCTTAATCATGTCCTTGCCCGGATAGTTGTCAAGGGTCTCCCTTATCTCCGCTATCTGGGTCCTGTCCCTCGTGAGGTTCCTGGCCTCAATCTGCGTGATTTTGGAGAAATGCTTGCGCGCGATATCAACATCGTCATCCTCAAAGTAAATCTGCAGCACCTTGTATCCCTCATTATTGTTGAGGTCGCACTTGTATGTCGCGGCGTAGGACGCTATGCAGGTTGAGAACGTGCTCTTCCCGAAACCGGCCGAGCCGATTATGATACCGATTTTCCTTTTCTCAAGACCGCCGTTGAGGACGTCGTCAAGCTTGCTTATCCCCGTGGGAATGGGTACCTTGAAATCCTGGGATAGGGCCTTGTCCTCCAGGTCGTAGGGCGAGAATCCGAACTCGTCCTCGTTCCCGGCGAGGGAGGCGTCATCAAGAAGCTTCTGGCACTCGTCGTACCTGTCGATGTCACCCTTTCCCGCGATTTCAAGAATCTTGTTCGCCACCTTTATGAGGTTCTGCTGCTTGAAGAACTTCAGGGCGTTCTCCTTGACGAGCGTGTAACCCTCAAGGCTTGTCTTGAAATGGAGCTTCTCAATGAGGTCCGTCCATTCCTGCAGCTCGTTGTTGGTCTTGGCCCTGGTCTTGAGGGCTATCCCCATCGTCTCATACGAGGGGACCACGCTCTCCTTGAAATAATAGTCCTTAAGCGTGCCGACGAAAGTCCTCAAAAGGCTGTCAGTGAACGCGTTCTGGTCAACGATTGTGGATATCTCCGAGAAAAAATGGGGCTCCTCCATAAAGCACTTGGCCAGCTTGTATTGGAAATCAATATCAAGATAGCCGAGCGTACTTTTGTCTATAGCTTTTCCCATGTCCTTTTCCCGTTAAACGAATTTCTTTACCGCCGTCTTGTTGTTATAGATGAAACACTCACCGGACTTCTCGTCCCTGTACTCGTTGGTGAGGGTGTAGAACTTGTCGTCGCTCTCGCTGCAGGTGTAGCAAATCTCCTTCACGAGTTTCCACACGAGGTCGCTGCGCCCCTCAACGAGTTTGTAAAGTATGTACTGCTCAAAACCGACGCGGTACACCTCCTCGGGAGAGAGACGTCCCCTCCTCTCTGAGAGGTCAATGGAGTTACGCACAAAGCGGGGATACACGCCGACCCACGTGGTGGAGCAGACCTCGCGCCCGTAATCCAGGAACGCGAACTTATAGGTCACGTAATCGTCGTCGGTGAGCGGCTCGGAGAATTCCCCGTCCTCAAATTTGAAATCAAGGGGGATGAGCCTGTCAACCCCGTTCCACGCGAAGTCATTCTCCTTCTCCTCGCGGATTACGACACCCTCGCCGCGGACAAGACCCTTGCGGTTGTACTCAACGGAGATGTACTTGTTGAAATCCTCCATGGTGTTGAAAATCCTGGGGGCGAAAATCTCCAGATAAACCTGGGTTTTTGATTTCAGGTCGTTGTCAATCATCTCGGCGCACGCCCTGATTGTCTCGGTAAGCTCGTTTGACTTGAGGGAAAGGGGATTGAAATTACCAATCCTGAAATAACGTTGGCAAATTATGTCATCGCCGACGGTTAACCTGAACTCAAACCTCTCCTTGTAAGCGAGAGCCTGCTCAAACTGTTTCTTCACTTCTGCCATTCTTGCAAAAAATTAAAAGGGTTAAACAAAAAAACTATATAAAATGTGTGTGTTTCGTATTCTTAATATACAAAAATGTTTTCCGGAACACAACTTTATTTCGGGAATTCTTTCTTGTATCTCCTCACCTCCTTGTCAACGAGAGGCTTGTAGGGCTCAAAAAAGAAGGAGAACCTGTCCGTGTCGGAAAGCTCGTCAATCCCGTCCTCCAGCATATATGAGTAAAGGTTCTCAAACGACCTTCCCTCCGGGTCCTGGACGTTGTGCATCATGCCCGAGAGTTCCTCCTCCGCCTCCGGGGTGAGAAGCGGACGCTCCAGATTGATTATCCTCTCGTTTATCTCGTAGAAGTCCCCGGGATACTCTGTCCTGGACACGCCGTTGACAATATTCTCGTGCCATTTCAGGGGTTTTTTCTTCTGGCTGACACGCTCCTCCACTTTTTCCTTGGCCCGCTCCCTGACTTCATTTATTGTCACGGGGCGGGTGAGAATCTCGGGCATAAGCTCCGTCAGCCTCGTCTCGGAAACACCGTCAATGTTCCCGATGTTATCGGACTTGTCGCCGCAGAAAACCTTCCTCAGCACGACGTTCTGGTAAGGGAAACCTTTCAGCCTGATGAAGTTCTCGCTTGAGTAGAATTTTTTCTTGATGTTGTTGTAGACACAGACCGAATCGCTGATTAACTGGGTGAGGTCCTCGTCCGCGCTCATTATCACCACCTTCTCGTTGGGGAGCTTGTGATGGACATAATAAGATATGAGGTCGTCACCCTCGGTCTTCTCGTCAATCATCCACCTTATGTACAACTCGTTGAAATACTTGCACAGGAGGTCACGCTCACGGTCAAAATTCTCCTTGACGGTTCTCTCCTCCGGGGTCAGCTCCCTCACCGGCTTCTCCCTCTTCTTGTAGAGGTGGTTCCGCATACGCTCAAGGTAGGCGTTGTATTCCTTCATGTATTCGCTCAGGTTGGAATGCTCGGCGTAATCCTTGTCCCGGTTGGCCTTGTACGGCGGATATATCTCGTAACGAAGGATTCCGGAGTCGTGCGCGTCAAAAAAGACGTATACGTAATCAAACTCCTTCTTCTGCATAATCATTCGCAACTGAAGCAGGAACTGGAACACACCGCCATAGTGTATTCCATTGGTATTCACCCTATTGTCCTTAAATGACTGGCGGAGGAGCGAGCCACCGTCAACAAGCAACGTGTATATGGACTCAACGCCCGCCTCCGGGTGCGCCTCCTTTATCTGTTTTCTTACCGGTTGTCCCATACTATCTCCATCCTTGTTTTATCTTATCCTGCTTTGCCTTAATTGCCGTGCGGCCGATTCTATGTAAGAAATTGTTTATTTCCTTTTCAAGTCTTTTAACTGTTATTCCGAAACTATTAAAATACTCGGTAAATATATTTTTCATGCCATCATCTTTTTGTAATTCATGCAGTGTTTCTTTCATAAACACATATATTTCCCAAGCCTCACTTTTTTTAACCAGTTCTTCTGAATACGGCTCCATTGAATCCATTAAGAAAGCATAGAAACCATTATTAAACCCCTCCTGTTCCGATTTTAAAGTATAGTAAAATAACTTGCCGATTTTTTGACGATTTATATCTGCAGATATCATGTCATCCTTAATTTTTGCATACAAAGAATCGCTTCCGAACCCTGTCCCCATTTTGATTTGCTGGTATATATGCTCTATCTCGTGTTGTATTGTTTCCATCGCGGCGGTTTTATTCAACGTTCCGCATACCGCATACACATTTATAAAGCACAAATACACATTGGATGATAAGCGGAAAGAACTTCCATCTGTTACATGCGGTTCTTCATATATTCTATTATAGTCCTTGGATAAAAAATTGCGATATGTGATGGAGCAGCTTAGTTTTACGTCATCAATAAAAAAGGTCATTGGGGCGGTTTTCTTAACCATGACTTCCGTTTTACTTGCGACGTCTGCATCCTTAAGGCTCTCTAACATTTGTTCAAAAAAAATCTCTGAGTATTTTCTAACAACATCAGAGATACCGTACTCTTCCTTAATTATCTTTCTTAATTCTTCAATCAGCAACATAAACCGTCTTTAATATAATTAATTATACAAAAAATAAACGGGAAGAACAAATCCTCCCGTTCATCTTATTCATCAAAGTTGTCCTCTTCCTCAAAGGAGACGTTCGTCACGTCGGCCGTCTTTATCTCATCCTTCCCGAGGGCGTCAGCCATCCTCGCCATAATCTCCGGGATGTACGCCTTCTTGTACGCGTCAAGCTCCTTCTCGCCGCAAAGCCCGTTATGCACGCAGCAGATTGTTCCAGCATATGTGACATTGAACGGTGTCGGCAACTGGTTCTTGGCGATTGAAATCTTGCTCACGACGCCATACTGGTAATCGTTCCCCTTATATGTCGCCTTCAGTCTCTTGGTGCCGGCCTTGGCCACGCCCCCGACATGAATGAGGAGCCTCATCGCGTAGAAGAACGACTTGCCGCCCTTGTTCTCAATGGAAGCCGCGCCGCCGACGGAGTTCATGGAGTCAAGCCAAATCTTGTTGACCACGAAGAACGTGTTCGTGTATTGCGAGTTCTGGGACCTTGACCCGGGGATTCTCGCGTTGATGATGTTGTTGAAAGCCACGGAAAGCGCTCCGGCGTCAAACATGTTGTTACCGGCCTTGCTCGTGTAAGACTTCCAGGAGCCGATACTGCCGACGGAGTCCCAGACGAACAGAAGCGGCATGGGAAGCTCACCGGCCTCCTGCTTGTCAATGAGGTCATTTATGATGTACGCGATGTCCTCAATGACGGCGACCGTCCTCTTCGTGGATTTCTTGGTCCCGGTTGAGTAGTCCATGTCACCGCAATAGTCGCATATCGCGGCGTTGTTGAACAGGATGAAGTTGCCCTCGTAATCAACGACGGTCTCCTCCCCGGTCTCCTCGTCCACCCCGTTGACCGGAGTCGCCTCCATCCCGCAGTCAATGGCGTACTTGAAATCGAAGTTGCCCTCGGTCTCAAAGATGATTGGCAGGATGCCCTGCTTCTGGGCCGCCGCGATGAGGCAGTTCTTAATGGTTGATTTGCCGGTGTCCGACCACCCGCGCACACCGCTCATGTAACCGGCGGGGATGCCGGGCAGGTGCAAGGCGTCCTGGAATGCCTTGGGCATGATAATCCATTCCATCGGCTTGTCGGCGACCGGGGCGCTTGAAATCTTCTTTTTGAAAGCCCCGATATCAAATTTCTTGATTTCCTTTTTCTTTAAGGGTTGTGCCATATTAAAAACAAATTTTATATTTTTATTTTATGTATTCTTGTTTAAACTCGCATACGACCTCTATTGCTTCTGGAGAAATATTATCATAGGTATATATACATTCATAAGCGTTCGGGTCATAGGAAAAGTTAACACCTTTGATTTGTTCCGTATCAATTCTAAGTAGTGTATATGACCCCTTATAAGCCGCTTTGTTCTGGTTTTTCACGTCCTCTAGATAAAATTGCTTCATTAATAGTAAACAATCATCTTTTTCTGGCTCGTGGAGAAAAAAATATACTCTACCAGGATAATTAAATTTCTTATTGTTTGTTTTTGGACATAGACCATTATGCAGAATCCTTTCCACCTTATTTGAAGGGGTTAAATGGTAGATATATTCCTCGTCATTAACCAATTCATTAACCTTATTCTGGTGTCTTGGCTCATAAAACATATATATCATTTCTCCTTTAATCTCTTTCGCTGATGGAAAATAACCACACAGTGACATGTCTTTATCAACAACCTTTATGCCATCTTCATCATTGTATATACCAATTCTAAATACCTCCACGCCATTATCGTTTTCGTATCTATCAACATAAGCGTATTTACCGTATCGTTTCTTGAGATATTTTTCAACCTTTTCAGAAGGATATGTTTCAAAATATCCCTCCATTAAGGGATTATTTTTTAACTCCTTCGGCATACTTAACGGATTGTCAAATGATTCTTTTAAATGAAAAATAATGCTATTTGTCATTTTTTTTAAATCTTCCTCCGTTAATTCATATTTTAACGGTTGTGCCATATTAAGTTTTCATATTATCCTTTATTTTCTTTAAGTGTCTTAATTGCCTCTTCAACTTTCTCAGTTAAGGTTTCAATTCTTTTTCTTGCTTCTTCGTATTGTTCCTCAGTCAAAAGTACCGGATTTATACATTCAACTCTCGTTTCTGAATCACGCGTAGGAATAATCAACGTATTGACGGAATCATCATATTGCATGTGATTGGCTACGTTTGCTAAAATTTCCGAAACAGTCTGGTCTTCAAGTCCGTGTACGCCAACATATACTACTATGAAAAGTTTGTCTTTGTCTAACATACTACTCCTGTTTTTCAATATCTATGTTTACCTTGAATGTGCATTGCAATAACTTCATGGCTCTTTCAAGCGAATCCCTAAATTCTTTTGCGTCTTCATAACTTAAAAACGCTTTCGCCCTTCTGTTCACATTCACAAGTGTGGGTGAACTGTAACCACCGTTAACCAATGAATTCCATGTTACCAGCCAAACCTGCGCGCCTTCAACCTCAACAGTTTCATCAACAGGTATCTGCTCTTTTTTCTTAAAAATCTCCATATCACTTAATTTTTTCCTGTACTTCCAAATCCACCGTCGCCCCTCTCTGTTTCGTCAAGCTCTTCAACCTCAACGAACTCAATCGGCACCGTAATTCCGATTTTCATCTGCGCCACCCTATCCCCGGGTTCATACTTCGGCATATTCGGCATTAGGTGATAAAAATAAGCCCAATATTCACCCGTGTAAGGGCGGTCCCCGGTACCGACGGAATTGCAGAGTTCCATCCCGGTCTTGTAGATTGAGCTCCTTGGACGGAAATCAATAGACAAAATAGCTTTATGGTAAGCCTGCATCGGAAAAAACATTGAAATCTGGTTATCCGGTAAACTTATACCCTCATTTTCGTCAATCTGCAGGGCAAAACCGAGCGGATATCTATATACATTCGGCGCGACTTCCTCGCAGCCACACGCGTAGACATCATAACAGAAATCGTCATCGTGCGCCTTGGTCGGGAGTTTGGCGTTCTCCCTGAGTTTCTTAAATTTAACTCTCATCTTCTTCGTCCCCCTTAAAAACAAGACTCGTCCATGATTCGTATCTCTCTTCATTCTCACGGTAAAACAGCTCAACTTCTTCAACCTCGTCAGGAAGTTTCGTATACCCGAAGGTTTTACCATGTTCCGGAGAAAAGCAGTCACATATAATTGGATAAACCGTTTCAAACTCCAAAGTGTACACAGGAATTTCTGAAATCTCCACTACCTTAAACACTTTCTTATCATCCGGTATCATAAACACGTCACCGACTTTCAAATCTTTTACATTAATCATCATAATCTTTTTCTGTTCTATACATCTTATTCCTTTGGCGGGTCCGGTATCAAACCATTATGGTCTATCAAATCAGCCTCCATATCTTTCTCAGCCTTGGCGATGATTTTCCCGATTTTATTGGTGTACGCCGAAACGACTTTCTTCGCCATATTCCTCCACCAGTTATAGTGGCGGTTGAAATTCTTCTGACACGCGTTCTCTATTCCTTTTTTACAGGCCGGGGACTTGTCTTCAATAAACTTTTTAATTGCTGAGATGTTCTGGTAAATGTTTGTCTCCTTAACAACATCTATCGGGGCTTTTCCCCAGTTATCCATAATCTCACTGTATAACCCGTTCATCTTCCCGTCCTTCTCAAACCTGTTGGCCAAGTATAATGTCCATCCGACAAGTCTCTCATACAGGTCCCCTGTCCGCATCATTCTATTGGCCTTGACATATATATCGGTGTTTTTTGACGTCAAGAGAGGTTTACCGCTCCTGCTTTCCTGGTACGCGTGCTCCACCTCATGCTGTAAAGTGCCCCCCAGGTCTATGTAACGGTTCTCGTCCCGGAGAAACACGACAGTTGTTCTTAAGGTTTTAGTCGTGCTGTTATGGGCGCCCAGGTTGGATAAGCCGAGGGAATCAATCTCCGATTTATCCTTCACAAAATACACGTCATACAATATCTCTGTCTTCACCCCGAAGAGGTCAAAATCCTTTATGACACCGCTTATTTTGTTTTTGAAAAGGGGTTTTCTTTTTTTATCCTTTATGATTGCGGACATGATGCCGTTTGTGACATCTTTAACCGTTTCGGATATTCCCAACTCCTCTTTCACCAGTTGCGAAATTTTCTCAAAAAGCTCCATTTTCCGTGTCCCTCTTTTTATACATCTTATTTCCCGTCCTCTCATAGTAGCACTTACGGCAGAGGGGCAAATATCTGTCATCGCCACCGACCTCAACCTGGTCACCTTCCGTCACGATATTCCCTTGGGTGTCAATCCGCGCGTTGAACATCGTCTTGGTGTCGCACGAGCAGCTTGATTTCACCTCAATCAGGTCATCCGCGACCTCAAACAGCCTCCGTGACCCCGGAAAAAGGTGTGTCTGGAAATCAGTCCTGAGGCCGAAACACATGACGTTTATCCCGAGGGTGTCGGCTATCGCGGCCAGCTGGTCGACCTGCTCCGGGGTGAGGAACTGCGCCTCATCCACGAGAATCCACTTCACCTTGGGGTTGAAAAACATCTCGTCCTTCTGGCACACGTTCCTCGTGAGCTCATAAAGGTTAAGGCCGGGTGATATGCTGGTGCATGACTTGTCCCCGAGGGCCCGGGAGTGAATCACACCCTCGCCGTCCCTGGTGTCAATGTCGCTCTTGAATATGACATACGGGATTCCCCTCTCCTGGAAATTGTAAGCCGTGGCCAGCAACTGGAGGGATTTCCCGCTGGACATGCTCCCGTAGTAAAAGAAAAGTTTCTTCCTTTGTGACATATCTTCTAAAGAATGGAAAAGTTATCCCGGACCGTGTCCGGGATAACCTTATTTTAGAAGGGGATGTCCTCGTCCTTCATTATGAGGGAACTGGTGAAATCCCGCTTCTCCTCCACGACCGGCGCCTGGGCTATCCCGGCGTTGGCCATGGCCCTCTCTATCCCGGCGTTGGCCTCGTTGACCTGGCTGGCGTGCCCCTGTCTCTGGGCGTCAATCTCCTCCTTGTCAACCCACTTGCCCCGCTCCCTGTCATACCATGGAATCTTCATCTGGCTGATGAGGGAAAGATACTCGTAAGGCTTGGTGGAGAAAACGTCCTGCCATTTCTTCTCATCATAAATCCACTTCCTCATCTGCTCCTCATCCCTGGAGAGGGGGGTGCTGAGTGAGGCGTCAAGAATCTGCGGCGCGGCGTTGCCCTCGGTGATGGTCACGTTGAGGTCGCGCCCGTTGTAAATGTCAAGGATGTTCAGGACCTGTCCGGCACGCTCGCCCTCCTCCTTCCTGAGCTGGTAAAGCTTGAGAATGGTGTTGTAAGGGTCTGTCTTGTCGCTCCTGATGTTGAACTTCCAGAATTTGACGCCCTCATCCTCCTTGCCGCGCTCAATACAGCGCACGATGACGGCCTCCCTGCTCTTGTTGGCGATGGAGATGTCCTGGAAATTCTTCTTCTTGATGGGGTCCGCCTCCTTGACGGATTCCTGGTAGGCGCTCTGGTTCAGCTCGCAGAAAGGACACTTGTTGCCATATTTCTCATGGTCAATGTCCTTGTTCTTTGAGAGACAGATGTAGGATTTGTAACCGCTCTTGGAAACCTCCTTGGGAACACGCACGTTGTGCATGTGGACCTTGACAAAGGGGTTCCCGGTCTCGAGGTCCATCGGCAGGAGGCGGATGGTCAGTGTCTTGACTTTCTCACCGCTTTGCTCGTCCAGACGGACATTCAGATAGTTCTTCTCATTGAAGGTGTTGGTTTTCCCGTAGCCCCTGCCCTCGGTCTCGTTGGTGACCACTATGGACTCGGGAGTGATGTTCGGTAAGTTAATTACGTTACCCATTGTTTGAAAAATTTTTTGTTAAAATTATTATTTGTTATAAAAAACCATAAGCTGTACCTATAGTACAGAAAATTATCGTAAAAAACAAAAAGGGCACAAGATTTCTCCTGTACCCATAAATAGTCCCAAAAATCCAATTCCTTAAAGCCCAAGCAAAGTTTTCAGGGTGGAATTCTCGTTGTCCCTCAAAGTTTTCGCTATGCTTGAGTAATCCGTGGCGTTGCGCACGTCGTCCCTGGTGATTGTGTACCTGGGCTCCCCGACGCCGTTACGGTCGTCCTCCGGGCTATAGTTCTCGGGGGCGTCATTCTCCATATACTCCTCAGGGGTCTCCTGGAAGGGTTTGGACTGGAGTGAGCGCATGGTCAACCTCTCAACCGAGGTGGGGTTCCTCTTCTCAAACTCCGACTCGAGGTTTCTCATGAACTCGGCGTTTGACTTCAACTCACCCTGGAACTCGCTGAACTTCTCAAGAAAACTCTCAAACTTGTCCGTGAGTTTGTCAATGGCCTCCTCGTTCCTCTTCTGCCCGTCAACAAGCTCGTCAACATCTATGACTTCCTCGTCCTCTCCGCCTTCCTGTTGCTGGTTTCCCTGCTGGTCGTCAGGAATAGCCTCATCAAAACTTTCCTGGGCCACATTAGCGTCAGCGGGGGCTCCGTCCTGAGGGGCGAATCCCGGGACACCCTGCGCGGCGTTGGGGTCGGCTCCCGGCATGGGGGCTGCTCCACCCGCGGCCATAGGGTCAGCTCCGGGCATGGGGGCGGCTCCGCCAGCCATAGGGTCGGCACCCATACCCATTCCGGGGTCCCCGGCGGGCATGGCTCCACCCGCGGCCGCAGGGTCAGCCATTCCGGTGGCGTCATCAAGACCGTCACCGTTTCCGTCAACCTCCTCAAGATTGCCTCCGGCGGTGACATATTCCATCAAATAATTAAAGCGCTTAACCCCCTCAAGCAGACCTTTCTCCTTTAAGAACCTCTTGTCCATATTAGTCGTTGAGCACTTGCCTGTTATCTTCGGTGAGAACTATCTTTGAGCTCTCGGTCCTCTCAATGAGACCCTTGTCCTTCTTAAGGACCTTGACATTGTTGGCGGCCTTCATGTCATTCATGATTTTCTCGGCCTTGCTGACCTTCTCGTCCATATTCCCGTTTTTTATCTCCTTATTTTCCGCGAGCGGGTTGGTGACCACAGGCTCCTGGGCCGGTCTGACCTGCTCGGGAACTCCTTTCCTCTTGTATTTGATAACCTGTTTAATCTGCATGGCAGTAGATTTTTATATTAATAAATAGTCCGTTATGCCAAAAACGAAAAAAAGCGGCTTCCTACCCGAAAAGATACGGGATTATATAGTCCTTCCCCTTTATCCTGTACCTCGTCTCCCTCGGCACGTCCTCATCCTTGCGGAGTATCCTGACGGCGTCATTTTTATAGAGGGCCGAGAAAACCCGCTTCCTCAAACCGGGGTCAAGGTAATCACAATCCCTCAGCGAGACCCCGAAAACCCTGGATATCCCGTCATAACATATATAAAGCATGTCGTTTGACGCGTACACCGTTTTGGGTGAGGGTGAGGACAGGGACGCGACAAAGGACTCAAGCCTCTCCGGCGGCGCGGACAGTATGTCAAAAAAGACATACCCGACGGTCTCAAAGAGTGTCTTGAGAGCCAGCTCCCGGAACCTCCTCGTGTTCTCCTCGTATTTCTCCCTCCTCTCGTATTTCCCGTAGGTCCAATACACGCCCTTCCCCACCGGCCACTCCACGATGGACGCGCCCGGGTATTCCGCCTTGGTCTTCTCCCAACCCACCACGAGTGTCGGGAGCCCCTCCTTTAACGAGCCCTTATCGGACACCACGTTATAGAGGACCTCATCCGGAAACGGGTCGTCGGTCAGTATGTTGGCTATGTGTCTCATTCCGGATTAAAGATACATTTTTTATCCGGAATTTCAAAATGGCGGCTAACTTTACGGCTCCTCAATTGAGCCGCCCGGAGTCGTGCCCACGAGGAACGTCACGGGTTTGCCCGCCTCCCTCATTCTCTTGACAAACCTGAAAACCTCGGCGTACAGCTCGCGGGACTCGGCCTTGAGGTCCTCCTTGCTGAAATCAACCGGTCCGGTGGTTGAGGCCGGATACAGCATCACGGGCGCGACCCCGCCGAGACACACCTCGTCAAATCCCCCCTTCTCAAAGCGGGAATAATCCGTCACGCCGGGGATAATCTCCGCGCGTTTCCGTCCCATCTTGGGGTCGCTCACAACAAGGTGCCTCCCCTCGGTGAACGAGAAGAAACCGTCATTGGGGTCCCTATACTCCTCACCGGCGAAAGGGGCCTCCGCCGCGACCTTGGAATAGCGGCCGAAAGGAAGCGCGAAGAAAACCGACATGTCCTCCGGCCTGACATTCTCTATGCGCTTGTTCAGGACACCCTCGGGCTCTATGGTGTAACCGGTGTCAATGAATGACTTGTCAAGGTTCCCGTCATTGTCGTAAATCCTGACGGAGAAAAGCCCGTTAATCCATTTCGGGCTCGTGTGCGCGTCCGACCTCTCAACCGCGAGGACCACGCCCTTCACGTTGGCCGGGTCGACCTTGTCAAGGGGCCTCTCCGGCGCCGGGGGATTGTCGTCATGCTCCTCCACTTTAGGCACAAGGTCCTCCTGGTCCTGGGACTTGTTCCCTGGCGCGGGGGCGGTCAGTAGCTCATCATCCGTATAAGGCACTGTCTGCCGCGCCTGCCTGACACCCGTGAACGTCGTCTGCATGCCCTCAACCGTGATTGAGTGCTGCACGCTCGTAATCATGTACGCGCCCTTCCACATCGCTATATTGTTGAGCTGGAAATACATCAGGGGACTTATCTGCGCGTCTCCCATCATGTCTACCGTACAGGAGTAGGAATAGTTGGAAAAGACCCCGTAAAGGTCCTGTCCCACGACCGAGGTCTCCCTGGGTCCCCTGTTATTCTGGTAGGATATCATCAGGGTGTTCTTCAGGGCGTACTCCGTGACCTGGTGCTCACTCATGTTCAGGCGCACGTTCTTGAAAAACGACTGGTTCTGTTTCGCGAATGTCACGCCGAAGGCGGGGACCACGAAAGAGTCCGGACCCGAGTCGGCGAAAAAGGGGACTGAGTCTATCGGAGCTATCTTTCCCCACGTGTCCGCTATGTCAAAACCGTCGGACTTGTACCCCATCTTGCCGGACTTGTCCTTGACATCAAGGAAAGAGGACTTGGGACTTGAATAGAGGACCACGAAACTGGTCTCTATGTCATCCCCGTGCACGGCGTCATTATACGGGAAAGCCTTGAAAACGTCCTCTATGGAGCTCCTCCTGTCCTCGGAACCGTTACGGGCGAGACCTAACGCCAGGGGGAGGGTGAGTATTGAGCATTTCGCCTTCTGCGCCACCGTGCTGAGAATCTTTAGAATGGAGTCACCGGCGAGGTTAAACTCATCCGTGTCCTCCGTGAAGCCTCCGAGCTTACAGAGCAAATCAATCACATCGGATAGGTTTGTCTCAACCTTCATCCCGCTGTCATGGTAAAACTCGTCAATGTAATAGAAGCGGCTGAAATCGCTGCGTACGCCTCCCCCGTTGGTCTTTAGCCTCTCAGGATTGCAACTGAAATACCAGCTTTCACGCCTCCTGCTGCATAACCATCTGTCGTACAGGCTTTTAAGGGCTATATAGATAGCGAGACGCACCTTGTCACCCTTGAACTGTGTCGGCACCTCATACTCATCCTTGGGCACACCGTCAGACGTGGTCCCGTCATTATTCTTAAGCCGCTCCTCTGATATATTGTTCTGCTCCTTGAGGATTTTAAGGAAGGATGACACCGCCTCGGTTATGGCGTTTTCCGTGATAGGCGTTTTCCTGTCATCCAGGTTCGCGTAATCAAGCACGGAGTCAAAACCGAAATAGAAATCGGAGAAATAGGAAATGAATTCCCTCATCCCGACGCTTGTCATGTCGGCCGGATTCCGCATAAGCACACCTGTCCTCAGTTTTCCGTTTGTTTTACCGAGTTTCCCGTCCTCCCCGATGTCATAAATCTTCATCAGGGTATCCCCGTTCTCAAACTCACTCGCGTACTGAGCCGTCACGGCGGAGCCGCAGTTCTCGGGCGAGAGAGGCTCCTTAACGGTTAGCCCTCCCACGGTATTCTCTGTCCATAACCCCAGAATCCTCTCAATATCGTAAAAAGACAACGCGGGGAAGGGGTTGTTTGACCCGGTAGCCTCCGCCCCCTCCTCCGGGAGGCTGTTTCCAGTAGCCCAATCAAGAAAATATTTCGTGAGTGTCTTTTTTCTCGCGGCGGTTACGTTAGCCGGTAACATGGATGTGCTTCCGGTGAGGAACTTCTTCCCGAGGCGTGGGTCATACCGCTCCACGTCCTCCAGGGCATCAACTCTCGAGCCCTTGACATTGTACACGTAATTGATTGGGTCAACGCCTCTATTAAGAAACGCCTCCCTCCAATATGCCGCGCCCTCCCTCAGAAGGAGTGTGGTGGGATAATCACCGTTCTCAACCTTTCCCGGCAGGAAAAAGTTCCCATCAGTGCCTGCCATATACGGTATTCCGAAAAGGAAAAGATACGCCCTCGCGACCTGCGACTCCTGGGCGTAATAGAGGGGGTCCATGAAAATGTTGGTCACACCGGCCTGGCTCTTGCGGAAGGACGGCATCATGAAAACCCTCCCGCCCGTGGAGGAGTTTTTGTAAATATCCCCGACGCTTGACGCCTTTCCGAACGCCCCGATGCCAAAATACAGGCCGGCTATGGACTTGGGACATTTCCCATAGTTGGTGAAAAGGGACGACGCCTTGACAAAGTCACCGGTGGGGTGTTTCGCGAACTCCCTCTCAATAAAACCGCCACCGTTATATAAAGAGCAGGTGTACTCATTGGAACGGGTGTCCCTGCCCGAGATACGCAGGAACTTGCCGGTGTTCTCAAAACCTCCGGGCCACGCGGACAGCTTGGCGCTCTCCAGAATCTCAGGGTTGAACGTCCCCAGGGGATAAAGATATGTCCCGGAGTCCTCATCCTTTATCCAACGGTATGACAACTCGTTGTATGTGCTGAGAGTCGTGAAGAGGGGTGTGTCGCCGGAAAAGATTTTCTTGACGAACTCACCGGGGTTTGACCCGTACATGTGGAGCTCCGTGATGAACTCCTGTGTCGGGTTCATTCCTATGAGGTTGAAAGCCCTCTTGACGTTCTCCGCCTCAAGCTCGGCTATGAGACGGGCCTTCTTGAGCGGGGGCATGTCGTGACCCATGAAAAACGCGAAGTAACACCTGAGGATGAAAACCTCGGCGACTTTCCGCAATGTGCCCGGAACGTTTATCGAGTACTCGTTCAACACGTCAGTGTACGGGTTGTTCCTCATGCCGGTCGCTATGTCATAATAATTCGTCGGGACAAGGTTGCCGTCAAGCGGAATCTTGTTGTCCCTCGGTCTCACGGGCTGGTAAGTCTTCTCGTCAAGGGCCGTGGCGTTTATGATAGCCTCAACCAGCCTCACCTCCTCAAGATTTTTCCCCGCCTCCAACGAGCCGGGCCAGACCATGACCACTTTCGTGTCCTCGGAATCCTTGACCTGCTCCTCCTTGTAAAACATCGTGAACGGGGGAATCTTGCCGCCGTGCGATGAGGGACTTTTTAAGGTGTTCTCGTTGACATCTATCGTGATGCCGCCACCCACGAAGTTCTCGGCCTTTCTGGAGTTATCCGTGCTTGACAGGAGACTCCAGCGTATCCTGTCAAGGGTGTTGTAAAAAATCGACATGAACGTGTCAATATGGGCGAAAACCATGTTGAACATGTTCTTTATCGTGGGTTTCAGGCCTATCATATGCATGACTTCTATATCCCTGGTCTTCTCCCATTCGGCCTTTAAGGCGTCGGCGCTCTTCTTGAGTCCCTGCATGGTGTCCTCTATATGGGTGAAATACCTGATATTATCAATAGAGAAAGCAATCAGCGTCTGCTCTTTCTTGTCGGATTTCGGGGATATGGGGGAATCGGACGTCCAATTGTCAAAACGCCTCTTAACCTCCTTGACAAGGTCAGCGTAATAGGGCTCCACCGAGGGGTTGGACAGGCTGTATGTCGGGTTGCCCGCGGAGCTTGACGTCCCGGTGGCCGGCATGGAGATATAGTCCAGCGTGTACTTCTCCTTATTGGAGTCGTTGATACGGAAACGGAGGGAGACCACATGTCCGTCAAGGAGCTTATGGACCTCCTCGTCCGTGTAGTCCGTCAGGAGGACACTCTGGGTCGTGGATTTGGTGGCCGCGGCCTTCTTCTCGCTCAACTCCTTGCTGGCCTTGTAAATGTCGCTGAACACGGACTGCTCCTTAATCATCCTGTCCTCTGTCGACACCGCGGAGCTGCTGGGGTTCTTGGCCAGCTCGTTATACTCCTCCAACGCTTTTGAGAACCTGAGGAAATTGGTCAATATGAGACGGTTGTTCTCCGGGGACTCGTCAAGGGGCACGAAGAAATAACCCTTGCCTTCCTTGTCAAGGGACGTCTTTGACCATGACCACCATTTCAGGTCTTTGTGTATGGGGGGATAATAAGGCTTGACCTCATTCTTGATTTTGTCATAGAGAATCACCAGCTGCTTCCGCTCAAGCTCCTCCTTGGAGTTGGCGTGCACCTTCTCAGCGTTCTCAGTAAGGCTTTTGACCAATGTCCTCAACTCGGGAAAAGTATACATCGTGTGCGACAGGGACTGCGCGCCCGGCGCCCCGGATGAGGACTCGAGATAGCAGAAATCATCACTCGCCTTCTTCTCCTCCCAGGTGTTCTTTCCGTAAAGGTCAATATATGGCGCGAGATAAACGAACGGGAAAGGGAGGTCGGCGTACATGCCGTACATATAGCCGATGAAGTTCGCGGAAACCTCAAAATTGCCGGTCTGGGAGTTGAACTCAATGTTGGTGCTCACGACACTCAGGTCATAGGTCACCTCCTTTCCGTAGAACCCCTTGACACTGAGTTTGAAAAGCGGGTACGGGAAACTGAAGAACGCCTTGAAGAAGTCGCTGTTCGTCAGGTTTGAGTCACTCTTGCCGGTGGAGGCCCTGCCGTTGTTATAGTACTCGTACTCGGAGGGCTGCATGAGGGAGGCCCCGCGGACGTCAATGAACTTGATGTCAACGCTTGGGGTGTACCAGCTGGTGTACTTTATGTTAATTGACTCAATTCCCAGGCACTCCCTCGTGTTCGTGTCCGGGTCGTTCATACTTATGTCCGTGAAGTTCGTCGTGAGATAACCCTGCTCGTCCCCGTTCGCGGTACCGTCTATGAAAGACAGCGTGCCGTTGTCGGACGAGAACTCCAGGGCCTTCCCGAGAATGTCCCTGCCGCTCCCGGGCAAGCCGCAATCGTAACGGTTGCCGTTGACAACCCTCAGGTTAACCGAGAACGAGTAGTTCTCATAGGGTTGTGGTATGCCGTTCTGTATCGGGCCGTCCGTGAAAAGACTGTTCGGCTCGATATACTCTATCCTGCCCGACCTCTGTACCTTGTCCGCCATTCGCTGATATTATTTGTATAACCTCTTATGCTCATCTATTGACGCCTGGTAATCCTGGATAGACTGGCTCAAAGGATACGGAATCCTGAGAGTCACCCTGTCAGGTATCTCAAACTCAACGGAGCCGTACTGCGGGTTGGCCTGCATTATAAGCCACCCGTAACTGCTATCATTATAATAGCGGTAGGATAAAATATCAAGCCTTGTCTTCCCCCTCTCGTAAACCTCAAAGAAATCGGTGCTCTTGGCCGGCACCTCACCGAACGGGACGACCGCTATGGCGCCGTCCTGCCTGAATTGTGAATATCTGTCGTATGTCGCCATATCCTAACTGTTTTCCCCCTCTTTATTCTTGGGTCTCTCCTGTATTTTTGAGGAGAACTTGAAATGCTCGGTGATGTTCTTCTGCTTGTCCTTGTCCTTTATGACCGGTGACCAGGACATCGCGGTGTCATCGGACTCGCTTATGAAGTTGTCGCGGTAATCGGCGCGCCTGTCGTAGACCGACGTGTTGGCGTAGTAGTTGTAGGACACCGCGTTCTGAAGCCTTGATATAGGGCCGGAGAGGTCACTGCCGCCGAGGAACGTGAACGTCATGTTGACATTCGCCATCATCGGCTGGAGGCCGACCCCCTCAGGGTTGAGGTCCCACTGAACCCCGCCGCCCGTGTCATACTCTATGTTTATGCTCTCAATGCATATCTTCGTGTTGAAGAAGTCGCCTATGCGCAGGACACAGAACGGCGCCCTGCCGAACGAGAGGTTACCCGCGCCGTAGGAGCCCCCGCCGAAAGTGTCCGACGCGGAGATTGTCGGCCCTTGCCTCAGGCATTGCTGGAGGAAGGTCAGACGCGCGTTGAAACCCTCGGGCGTGATTGAGTGGAACGCCGGGTCAAAGTAATCCACCTTATCGGAGATGTAACGCTTGACCATGTCGTCATTCTCGTTAATCTGCTTGAAATAGGTATACTCGTCGTCATAGGTCTGGTTCTCGTAATCGTCAGCCTTACTCGTGTCAAATTCCTCCGTGTAACCGGTCTCGACCTTGGTGTTCTGCACAAGCCTGGTCTCAACCACTTCCGCCTCCGCTAACTCCTGAACCTCGGTTATTATCGTCTCCTTCGGCACTATTCTAAAGGTGATTTTCGCCGCTCTCGCGGCCTTAGGCCTAAAATCAGACTCGGACGCCACCGTGGTGCCGACTATCTGCCCGTTGCCGTTGGAGGATATCTTGTCTTTACCCTCTGAGAAATCAAAGCAACCGAGACTCCTTATCCACCCCTCCAGCACGCGCGCGCGATTCTCCGCGAGAATCTTGTTGGAGGCCACATAACCGTCCGATGAGGCGTAACCCTGTATATCTATACTATACGTATAATTATTCTTTGTTGCGGCGTTGAAAACCGTCACCATCTGTTTGAGGTTACGGAAAAAATTATACGCGGGCACGAGATATTTTTTCTGCTCGGCGTCCATACTGAGAAGTGACATGGCGTCCTTCAGATTACTATCCGACTCACTGATGTCAACATTGCCGGTGTTGAGATACTCAACAATCTTATCCTCAGAAGGTACCCCTGACCAGAACGTGCCATATAATGACGCGTCGGGGTTATTTGACCTGGAGCCGTTAAGCCCGTAATCATTCAAATCCTTATACGCCTTTATCTTGTCACGGTTGACATTGTTGGAACGCACACCCAAGGTCTCGTTTTTGACCCTGGAATCAACCGGGTAATACCAGCTTTTGACGGTCCCGTTCTTGTCAGGCCCGCGGTAATAGTAGCCGTCGGGAAACCCCTTCCCGTTATATGTCATGCCTGTTTTTCCCGAGCCTTGTCCGAGCTCGTACCCGATTCCGCCACCATCCCTCAGTCCTTTCTCAAACATCTCCTCAATACCGGCGGTATAGTTTTGGGACTCGTTGAAATCCTGCGCGGCATAGTTGTTGGGATAATAGAATACGCTGTAAAAGGTCATGCCATCCTTATCGGGATTTTCCTCCTCCTTCTGGATGGTCTTGGCTTCCTTACCCGGAGACACCACCCTGTCCTTAAGTTCCTCATTGACATTGACATTACGGGAGTCTATGAGGTCATAAGGCACGTCATAAGCCTCACGGGGATTGAACTCCATAGCGTCGCACCCGGCGAAATACCTGAGAATCATCTCGTCCTTACTCAACGGGTCAACCTTGTTCGCGGTCTTTCCCATCTTGCCTCCCCTGGCCCACTCGTTGATGATTGACGGGTGGTCTATAAGGAGCGTGAACGAGAGGCTCCCGTGTCTCTCGGAGTTGATATAGGTGTAAATCTTCTCGCCGCGGCCTATGAACTGGTTGTCGTTCCAGTTCGCCCTGGCCTGCTCGCTGAACTTAAGGTTATATGGAGGGAACCACATGATGCGTCCCCCGTTCGGTCCTCTCTGCTCCTCGGTCAGGGTCATTCCGAAACCGGTGGCCACGCCGCTCCTCGCATTAACGGTGTTGACCGTGGTTGAGGTTGAGCGCTTGTCAAACTCGAATTCCGCGGAAATTGAGGATTTGTCCCGATTGAATTTGGCGTCCTCGCGTCTGACGTTTACATTCACCGCGTCGGGTACTATATCCTTCCACGCCAGGTTCTCAATGGAGAACATGCACCTCTTGATTGAGTCCTCCTCCATCTTGTTCCTGTCATTGACATAGTACGGTGTGATAATCGGCCTGCCGTTCTCGGGGTCAAGGGACGTGAATTTCTTAAGCCTGTCATAACCCTTGTTCGGCCGCATGAGCTGGTCACCGTTATGAAGCGTGTAATGGCTCACGCCGGCGTTCATTGAGTCATCAGCCCATTTTCCCCTTATAAGGTGCTTGTACTTTGAGTACTGGTAATGGGTCGTCCATACTCGGCAGTAGGGATTCGGGTAGCCGTTCTCGTTCGTCAGGTCCAGCTTGCGGAGGTTCCTTCCCCTTGAGAGACCGTAAAGATGGTCTGTCGCCGTGTTCAGGAAACCCGGCATTCCCTCGTTATGCCCGTTGAGTGTCGCGAACCTGTTGGCCAGCGACCTTATCTTACCCTCATAGAACATCCTGTTGGTTTTCCCGAGCAGGCCCTTAATCTCCTTGTCGGGTGAGATAGTGTCAACGTCAAGGAAATACGCGTAATCGGACTGGGGCACGGCGTCACGGTCGTGCACCATGACCCTGTTCCTCGGCTCGCCGTCGTAATTCTCCACGTAGAGCCCGTGCTCCGCGACACCGTTGAGAAGATTCAGGTAATAGTGTGACCCCATGTAGTCCCAGTAGTCAAGCAGCGGCCCGTGGAAAAGCTCCCTGTCCTGCACCACTGCCTCAAACCTGTCCCTGAAACCCTGGACGTGCCCGTTCATCGTCTTGCGCACGAGATTCTCTTCCAAGGGTTTAAGGACATAAGGCGCGGAGGGGTTATATCGTTTCGGGCCCCACTTGTATACCTCAATATCTTGATAATCAAAAGGATATTCCAAATCGTTGAAAACACCGTAGGTGCTTCTTAAATATACCTTGTCATCCTGGGCTTCACCGCTCCTCTCTATCGCCGCGTTCTCAAGGTGCGTGTATCCGAGAAGGTCCCTGCCGACCGTGTCGTCAAGGAAACGGAGACGGTTGGACTCACTCTCATAGACATCGTAGTACTCCCCGATGGCGGGACTGCCGTCCAGACCGAAATTATATCTCCCGTTCGCGTCAGGCCCCTCATATCTCCTCATGTAGGGGTTGCCGAGGAGGTTGGCGGTCCTGGCCGGGGTGCTCTTGGGTCCCACGCCTCCCTGCCTGCTGCTCACGGTCTTGCCTATCTGACGTGACGACACCTTGCCCACCTCACGCGAGCCTATCCTCCCGTCCAGCGAGGCCCTGCTGTCGTCATCCCCGTTCGCGAGTTTCATGATGGTTGAGTTGAGGCCGAGGAGGTTCCCGCCCATCGTCCTCAGCTCACTCCTTATCGCGTGGGCCGTGGCGAACATGTCAAAACTGCTTATGCCAGGTTTACCGTTTCTCATGAGATTTCCTGTTTAAAACTTATTTTTTTTATTTACCCGTACCGTGATATTTCACCTCAGTTCCGCACTGAGAGGCAATCATGTTTGCCAACTCCTGCATAAAGGTCGGGTTTTCCCTGAGAATTTTCATTAAATCCTCGGTTCCTATCTTGCCGTTGTCACCAACCACGTCCACCGCGACATGACCGTCAAGCCTGATAACCAGCGGCCCCGAATCCTCTCGCCTAGATGACGGGTTTTGCCCTCCTGTTTGGGTAGTGTTGTTCTTTCCCGTCTCAACACTGGCTGTCGGGATTGTTGAGCTGTTCTGACTGAACGTATATCCGGGGGCACTCCCCCCTCCGGTGATGACGGCGCCGGTTGAGGATGAAGTTGTGCCTGCGCCCGCGGTGGTTGTTGAGCCGCCCGTTGAGGGAGCGACTGTCGTTCCCCTGGCGGCGGAAGATGTCACCGGACTTGTAGCCGGGGCTTTTTTGGGTTCATTATACGCCAAAGGGTTAAAGCCGTACTCTTGCTCAAGTTTCTCAGCCACGTCGTGGAGCCATTTACCGACATCAGTCCCAACATTCTGCATGGTTCCTTCAACACTGGGGCCTAATATATCCCCGAATGCCTTACCTATCTTCTCCCCAAACTCCTCTGGGGTTGTCGCGTTGCCGGCCTTGAGAAATGACGTCATGATTGAGCTCCCGAAATTCACCATATGGCCCTGTAAATTGTTTGCATACTCATCAATTTTCGCCATAGCCTGCATTTCCGGCGTCCCAACCCGGAGGATGGAGGCGGTTGCTAAATCAACGGTTGAAAGTCCCCCTATAATACCAGGCTGTACCGACTGGTAGGCTTTCTCATTGACCATCTGTTGCTGTCTTCCGGTCACAACCTCAGCTATGGAGAGGACATTCGCCGCTATCTGCTTGACGTCCTCCTCCTGGGTAGTGTTCTGCCTTATGAACTCATCCACCTTGTCCGGCTTATTCATTAATTCCGCGACTGACAAAAACTCATCACCTACCGTGAGACCCGCGACGCCATTCTCATCAATCTGTCCGGAGTTGAGGAGAATCTTCTCAAGCCTGTCATCAACACCCATTCCCTGTATCTGGTTCTTAATCTCACCCCTCCTCGCCTGGGCTGTCGCCTGGTCAAAGAGATTGTCGGCATTGAGACCCGCGGCTTCCGCGGCCGCCTTTATCCGCATCCTCGTGAGGGGGTCTATCTCAATCTGGTGTGTCCTGGAGTTGTATGTCGCGGCTCCCTTGGTCATCTCCGTCAACCGGTCCTGAAGCCCATTCATGTCGGTCAGACTCTCGTTAAGCATCGCGAGGGGATTCGCCATCGCGGTGAACGAGCCTCCGAGCACCTGTAATCTCGCGGCGGTCTCAACGGCCCCAGTCACGGTCCCTACCTTATTGGCAAAATTGGCGACCTGTTGCATGTCCTGCCTAATCTCCGTGGCTTTCCTGGCCATCTCCTTAAGCCCGTCAACACCATTACGGAAGGTGTATTTCTGGGCCATGGCGAGATTGCTCGCGAAATTCTTGGAATAAAGCTGGAAATTTATCCCATATTCACCGGCCTCCTTGAAAAGTTTACCGACAGCCTTGCCGGCGGTTTTCATGGATATACCGAGTTTGTCATAACCGGTGGTAATCTGGGACATCATCTCGGACCCGACAAGCCTTGTGCCGGCCATGATATTCTCGAGCGTGGAGTCGGGACCCTTCATATCCATGAGCGCGTTCCTTCCGAGCTCACCCGTAATCCTGGCTTGTGCCTCCAACATCTGCTTGTTGCTAAAGCCATATTTCTTGGACAACTCCAGTTGATGGTTGGTCTCAACAAGGTTCTTGGACATCTGGATGATATTGGAATTACCCAGACCCAGAGACCTGACCATTTCCGCGACAGAAGACTGCACGGTACTAAAGGGCTCTATCAAACCCAACGCGTCGTCCAGGATTCCGTTTAACATTTTAGCAACGCCTGAGGACAGGGAAGTCAGCGTGTTTTTCACTGACTGCTCGGCATCACTTACTCTACCAAGCACCCTGCCTATCGCGTCTTTGTTCTGGTCACTCATGGTTCACTTCTTTTCTAAGTATAAATATCCCACACTCTTTTTCTTAAACGGAAAAAAAGGGACCGACATCAGCCCCTTTCCCTGTTTTTCTTGTTCTCCTGCTCAAGACGGGCGTACTCGTTGATTGAGTCGCCGTCAACCTTGCTCCTCCCGTTTCTCATGTCAATGTCTCTCTTTATGCCCTGCTGCTCCTCGTTGTGCTTCTGGATGTAATACCTTCGGTCCTGGACCGGGAGCCTCATCACGGTCTCCATCGGGAGTTTCATGTAATGCGTGCAGCCCCATATCTCATCCTTAAGCATCTTCTCATACTCACTCGGAATCAACGAGAAAAATAAACTGGTCAAATTGTAGAAACACGGGCATGGAGCCACCTCCGAGACTCTCAGGTTTCTCTATCTCAAAATTATAATCCACGCCTGGGGTGTTCTTGGCTATGTATCTTCTCAACGAGGAGGCGTCCCGGATAGGCATCATCCGCACGTAATCATGGATGAATTTCCTGTCGGTGTTCCCGTTGACGGACATAATCTCCATCTCGAGCTCGTTTGACGCCCTGTGGGAGAACCTTGACGCCTCGGGGTCACCCTTCTCCGACCATTTCACGAGCGTCTCAACCGCGTCCCTGATATCGGCGGTCTCTGACGCGCTCAGCGTCCCGTCCTTGCCGAGATAGAACTCAACCCTCTCCTTGAAATCGTCTATCTCCGCCTTACGGAGGTCGGGCACCTCAAGCTTGTCAATCTTGGCCAGACCCGCGTAGTCGCCGTGGGTGAGGAACCTGAACTTGACCTTGTCCCCCGAGACAGGCAGCCCGTAGTCGAACCATCCGTTCTCGTCACCGGTGAGCGTGAAATCCTTGTATTTTATCTTTGACAGGTCAATCTTCGTGTCAAAACTCTTCTTGCTGACGGGGTCCGTGGCGGTCACGCTGTACATGTTACCGTAGGCCGATGACCTGAGGAAAAGTATTATCGCGTCCCTGTCGCCGTCAAGAAGGCCGTCCGGGTCAATCTCCTGGTCACGAATCTTCTCCTTCAGGAGGATGTCAAGCACCAGGTTGTCCCTGTAAAGGTTGGGGGAGACTATGATGTTCTCGTCCATGGCCGTGAGGTAGGACACCGCGATTCTCCCCTGCTTGCTCTTGTAGCACTCGCCTTTTGAGGGGAGGGGGATAATGTCATAGGACGCCATCGGGTTCGTGTCCTCCATCTTCGTTATCACCTTCGCGGGGGATGTCTCGGCGATATCCCGCACGGACACCGGCTCCGACACGGCTTTCTTCTTCCTCACCTTTGGTTTCTCGCTGACCTCCTCGGCCTCGGCTATACGTTCAAGGACCGTCTTGCCGGACGGTTTCCTGCCCGGTTTAGCGGATTCCTTTTTTGTCTCTCCCCTGAGCTCGTCCATCGTGCCGCCGAGGAAGAACCACTTGTCTATTATGTCCTGCTCGCCGTCCTTCAGGAGGGCGAGGCGGTCGTTAATCTGGCTCTCGGTGTATTTGGGCGACTTGTCCTCATTTTTCGCCTCGGACATCCTTTTCTCCGTCTCCTTGATGGTTTTCTCCCACATGTCAAAGGAGGCCTTAAGTTGTCTCTTCTGTTTGTCAAGGTCCTTAATCTCAATGCTCGCCATCTTAATGTCTTCTGTTCTTGTCTTTTATCTTATCTCACAAAATTTCCATTTGTGTTTATATCTGGTTTTCCCGGTTCTACATGCAACAAATATTTCCCTGGTATTCGCTTTCGGGTTTAGCGTTTTTTTAATATATTCACAAGCGCTGATACCATCGGAAAAGGCCTCTTTCAAAACCCAATTTTCGTCATACATATTAACTTTTTTCTCGCAATAATTTGCGTTATTCCTCCCTCGTCTTTGTTCTGAGAACTTTCTTCGTGTTTCCTCACTCGCCTTCTTCCCTCTTTTACTCATAGAAATTTTTAGACAATGCTCACTTGTCCGCGGTGGCATTTTAAATTTTTTCCTAGGGCCGGACTTATGCGTTTTCTGATAAAAAAACTCTCTAAACTCCTCGTTCTCTAAAAATATTTTTTTCACTAAATCGTTATTTTTATGGGTACGCGCATAACTAAAGGCGGAACTAAAATTTTTATCTTCAATGTTTTGTAAAAAAATTTTTAAAAATCTATTTTTTTGACTGTCAGACATTTTTTTCCTCTCTTCCTGGCTTATCGTCCTTTTTTTCATAATTTTTGCCAGCATATCTTTTTTCTTTTTTCCCGCGTCGGTTTTAAAAAAGGTTTTATGCCATTCTGAGATTTTTCTTTTTTCTTCGTCAGTATGTTTTTTTCCTATACACGTTATTCTTTGTTTTTCAATAGATTCTTTTGTCCTCTTTTTTCCAGTGCGTACTTTTGCTGAGTTTTTTATCATTTTACTTGAGTACCCATCGCTACCGCCTGGAATTAAATTCAAACACTTTTCATCCAATCTATAATTTTCACCTATAATAGCCTTTTCCTTTTCTTGCATTTCTTCTTTATTCCGAAGAAAAAGCATATATATCTTTTTAACAGACGTCATGACCGCCTTTCCATATTTTCCCGGTAATAAAGACCCGGAACCAGCGTATCCATCTTTTAAATTTTTAGTTACATGTTCACCAATATAATATTTACCATCCGGAAATAATATTTTATAGATTACATAATACTTGTTATCTTCACCAATAAGCGGTTCACTTTCAAGTAAATAATTATTCTTAAAATATTCTTTATAAATTGAATTCACTTTTTTCATTATGACTTCCTTTTTCTATATAAATATTTAGTAATAGAAAAAGATGCATTAATGACGCTGGTTTTTCTTGTTTTTTGTTTGGTATTTCTTTAAAATCTCTTTTAACGTTGACATTATCTTCTCTGGATTTTCATGGATATCCTTTTCCCAAAAATAATAAATTTCTATGCCATTATTTTCCGCCCATCTTCGCTTAATATTATCAATGTATATGTTTTTCTTCTGGACTCTATTCAAATTTTTCTCCTCATAGATTCTTTTATCTCCATGCCAATAAGAACCATTTATTTCCAGAATCGGCCCATTTTCGATTTTAAAATCGTAAAAACGTTTTATGTCCCTGGCCTCGTATTGCCTGACGTACTTGACCCCGAGCCTGTCCAGGAAGTTCTCCGCGAAGAAGTCCTCAAGCTTTGACGTCCCGTATCTCGGGTGCGGTCTCTTTCCTGACGGTTTTCTCGCGGGTCTCGCCCGTCCCCCTTTTCCCCTGGGTATCGGCTGTGGCATATCAACTATTTTATTGTCAACTTCTTATATTTAAAAGTAATCCCGCAATGGTGCGACGTGAGAGTATCCGTAGGGACATACCCCTCATCCATGACAGACTCTGTCGCGTACATTGTGTCATCAAACCCGACAATCCCGCATCCCTCAAACGTGAGGCGGTGATACCTTTCCTTCTTGCCGGCCTGTGTGTGGATATCCATAAATATTGTGCGGCGTTTTTTTCCGAAAATTTTGCGGCGGTTGTTCTCCCACTCCTTAAGGAAAGACAGGAAGATGTCGTAATCCTCCACATCGACAAACCTGACGTCCAGCAACCTCTTGACCGGGTCTATCCTCCCGCAGACATAAAGGGGCCCGGTAAGCCCTTCCGGGGCGGACAGGTCAATGAACATCTTTATCATTCTCATCTTGTCCCGGAACGCGTGATATACGGGAAAATCGTTTCGCTGTCCGGTATCCTCGGTCCCGATGGCGGACTGGGTCCCATCAGTCCCCGGACCCTCGGCGGGAACCACGGTTACGGGATAATCGGAACCAATCTCCTCACCCTTTTCCACGGCAGGCTTAGGCCCGTCCTGCGCCTCGGGATGCGGGTCCGTGACGACAGCCTTCTCAAATACCGGCTCCGGCTTGTCATCCCTGTTTAACGCGTACCAGGCGCCCTCGTCGGTGAACACGGGGTCCGGCGCGGCCGGTTCCGCCTGGATATCCTCCCCGTCAGTGACAGGTTCGAGGTCGGCGTTGAGGGGATTGCTGTATACGGGTTTATCCTCCCTCGGCGCGACAGCGACGTCAGGCGTTTTTTCCGGGTCGGGCGGGACGGGCCGGGCGTTTGTCACGAAAACATCGTCCTCCCGCTTTAAGAGGTCATATATCCCCGGAAGCTCGTCATCCGGCGCGGAGGTGAGGTCATACTCGTTCTCGCCCGCCCTGTATTTGTCCAGTATGACGCTCTCAGCCTCGGGCTTTGCCGTCAACCCGGCCTCAGGAGCCGCGGATTCGGCGCCCGTCTCCTCGGGCTCCATGGTTATGGCGGAGGTGTGCGCCACCCCGTCAGGGATATCCCCGGCCTCGGCCATGGCGAAATCCTGCGGGACGGGCCGCTTGCCCCCGGCCGCCGTGTCGGGGCTCTCCACGCTCTCCGCGGCTTTCGCGGATTCCCCGAGCACGCTGTCTATGGCCTGGTCTTTAGCGGGTTTCTCGCTCTCCCTCCTGTATATTGTCTTAAGAAAGGAGAGTTTTATCTTGGAGTCCCGTATCTTGGCGAGAAGCGGCCTCTCGTTCTTCCCCCTGAGCCGTATCTCCCTCAGGGTGTCCTCCTGGCTCTCAATCTGGTTCTCAAGAGTAATGATATCGTCTTCAAGCGCCTTAAGACTGACGACGCCGTTATAGGTGTAACTTTCCGTTATTTCGTCAATAATGTTCATTTTTTTATTTTTTTTATCCGTTTTAAAGATAAGGATAAAAAAGCGGGAAGTCAATAAAAATGGTTTGAATGACTATTTATAATGTAGTAAATGTACCGAGTTATGAAAAAGACAGTGAAGAAAAATATCAACGAGATGCGTGACCTTGTCAAGAGCATGCCTAAAACCATAAACGAGTCGCTTGACTTTAGCGGCGAGGGTGACATGTATGAGGAGGAGGAAACGCCTGAGGAAGAACCTGTTGGGATTGAGGACGAGCCTGACCAGGCGACGGCGAGCGAGCACGCGGCACAGCTTATTGACGATATCAGGAAAAAGGCGCTGAGGGCCATGGCTGACCTCGCGGACACCCCCGAGGATGAGAACTATATCATGCTTAAGAAAGTCTGGCAGATGACCGACAGGAAGCCTGAGCAGCAGCAACAGAACCAGAACGCCCCGGTACAGGGACAAGCCGGCGTCATTCAGAGATAAAAAAATATTCACGGCACTATTTATTGGAAAAATAAGAGAACAAGATTAGTGATACAATGAGTGACCTTCTTACCAAAATGCCATTGACCTATGAACCGTTAAGGAATAATAGGTGGATACTTCGTTTCCCGGCGGACCTCGGAATACAGGAGTGGACGTTAGAGTCAGCCGCAAGGCCCACAATCAACCAGAAAGCTACTGAGATTGAATTTCTCAACACCTCAACCTGGGTGGTCGGAAGATACACGTGGGATACCGTCAAGGTGACATTCCGCGACCCTATCGGCCCGTCAACCTCCCAGGCTATAATGGAATGGGTCCGTCTGACCTCAGAGTCCGTCACCGGACGTCAGGGATACGCCATCGGCTATAAGAGGGACCTTGAACTTGAGATGCTTGACCCTACCGGGGCCGTCGTGCAGAAGTGGATTCTCAAGAACTGCTTCCTCACGGACGTTGACTTCGGCCAGCTCAAATACAGCGACGACGGTCTCGCCACCATTGACGCGACCATCCGTCCCGACTATTGCATACTCGCTTACTAATCAACCTTTTTAAGACATAAAGCAAAAACAAATAAGGACACCTTAGGGGTGCCCTTATTTTTTAGCTGATGATTGTCCAGATTTCAAGGAACCTGTTGAAATCCTCGTAAGGCAGGACCGTGTATCCGCCGTCGCCGAAACCGGTCCCCCAGGAGTTCCTTATAATGAAACCCCTCTTGTCGTAACCGACTATTGATATCGCGTGGAAACCGTAGAACCCGTCACGGGGCAACTTGTCCCAGAACGCGGGGCGGTCACCGTAAACGGGAAGGGCGGCGAGGCACGGCCCGTTCATCACTATGGCGGCGCGGAGGCTGTCATAGTTGCGCACCATGGCGTACTCGCCTATCTTAAGGTTCCCAACGTCGGACTTGACACCGTGGTGCCTGAGATAATGCAGGGCCTCCTTGTATGTCATGCCCTCACCGTCATTGGTCCTGATTTTATAAATCTCATGGTAATCAATCTTGTTGTCCCTCCTGGACCCGGTCTCCAGATTCTCGCGCCAGTTGAGCCAGGCCGAGACGGAACAGGGCACGCAAATCGGCTCGGAGCCCTGGTTCAGGACGCGCGGAAGGAACATCCTGTAAGAGTATGACTCCGGAAGACGCTGGGACTCGGGGGCCCCGAACACATGCTCGGTACCGTCCATCTCGGACTTTATGAAACCGAAGTTGACGTTCTCACTTAACATGGCTTATTCCTCCTCCGTGACGACTTTCCTCTTTGAGACGGCGAACACGTCACCCTTGGGGGTCACTATGTAAACCATCTCTCCGTTATCATTCAACTCCTTGATAAACATGTACCTGTCCACGACATTGCCCGTCTCGTAATCAATATAAGACCTCATTGTCCATTCCCACAGTTTCGGGGGAAGGTTGTCGGCGACGCACATGGAGTCAAGCTGGCGGGCGTCATACTCATGCCTTACCTGGTACATGTTCTGGACGGTCCCGGCGACAACCTCCACATCAGGCTTGCCCTTGTGGAAAATGCCGCGGAGAAGACCGCAACCCGTGACCGACAGCCCGAGAAGGACCGCGACGGTCACCCTTAATAAAATGTTTCTCATGATTCAATCTGTTTTTCCCATAAATAGTCAGCTCCGGACATAAAAAAATGGGAAACCTTGGAGGCTTCCCATAATTCGTTATTAATCAACCATTAAAGGCTCTCGTCAAATTGAACGCTCTCCGGATATACAACGAAGCTGATGCTGATGTACTCCAACGCGGGTGTGGGCTTGATGAGAATCTTCGCGGGCAGTATGTGCTGGTCGCGGGTCTCCTCGGTGCTTTCCGTAACCACGCGGTAATCGTAGATACCCCTGTTGGCCTTGACATCCTGGAGAATGGGCTCAACGATGGAGCGGAACTGCTTCTCAAGGGTGGCGTCGTACTGCTCAAAGATGAGGTTCCTCGCGGCCTGGGAGACAAGCTTCTTCACACGAATCATGAGTCTTGAGACATTGATTCGGTTGCGTGGCGTCTCCTGGTGGTAGAGGGTCTTGTTACCCCAGACCTTGACACCGTCAACCGCGAAGGTCTTGATGGGGTTAATCATGTTCTCGTAGAGGGTGTCCTCGTCAAGAAGCGTGGTCTTGAAATACGCCCTGGCGCAATCCACCTCACCTCTGGTCAGACCGGCGGGTGAGAACCAAGGGAACGAGACATTGTCTGTCGCCGCCATATCCCTCACGACATCCTTTGTGGGAGGAAGGTCTATATACCTCTTGCTGTCACCGTCATAGTACTTGACCCAAGGATAGTAGGTGCAGGCGTAAGGACTGTCAATCTCGGTGTCCTCAATGAATGACGCGACATCGTCCGGTCCGTAAGCCGTCATGTCCTTGTCATACTGCGGCGCCGCCATGATGTAGAGCGCGTCACCGCCGCGGCCGTCCTCGCTGTCCTCAATGATGTCAAGAGCGTCCTCGGTGAGCAGGCTCTGGTCGTACCAGTTGATACCGGGGGTCGCGAAGAGGTTGATGTCAACATCCTCAGGGTTCGCGAACTGCATGTAACCGGCGAGATACGCGTAGTAGTCGGTGGTTATCGCGATGTTCGGGAGCTTAAGGCTTACCATGGGGTCAAGCTCGAGCTCAAAATCACCTCCGATGGGACGGAAAATCTCCTTCTCATAATATCCGGAACCCTCTTTCTTTAGAGTGTACTTGTTACCCCTATAGTTGTTGGTGTTGGTCCTGTGGTCGCGGTTGATGTCCCAGCCGTCAAAACCACCGTAAGGATACACGGTGAACTTGCGGAGATTGATGTCCTTGTAAAGGCAATCCTCAAGATACGCGGTGGGCAGGATACGCGGGATTCGGTTGTACTTGTTCATCTGGATGGGGTCCACGGTGGTGAAAGTGAAACCTGACTGTCCGTCAACCTGCACAACCGGGGCGGTCTCCCCACTGGGGACGTCCTGTGAGGCCGTGATAATGGAGTCAAGGTGGAAACCGTTGGTCAGAATCTCAGGCTCAGCATCACCTACTCCGTCCGCATAAGCGTCAACACCCTTATAGTTAAGGATATCGTAATCAAGAACCTCGTCATTGAGTCCGAAATACTGCCTCTTGGGTTTGACGGTGTTATCATAAACCGTATTGTAATTCATGGTCAGACCACAAACGGTACCGTATTTAGGAACGGGATAACCAAGGAATCCGCAAGGGACACAATCATCTATACCCTCTTCCCCGCTAAGCTCAATTGCCACATATTTTGACTTGTTGGGATAACTACCGTCAATGGTACCTATCTTAAGACCTACGAAGTTAGACTCACCCTCAACCATTGAGCAGTTGGTGAACTTCTCAAGGACAACCTGGGACATGTCGCTGTCATAGAAATCACGTACCACAACATCGAACAGACCCTCAACCGGACGGATTCTCTGGATTGATATCTTGACCTGATAGTTGGCCGCGTTACCGTCACTGATTGTATACACCTTGAAAAGTTTCTTGAGGTCAATGGTCTGGGTTGAGGCCGCCTTAACCTCGGAAACAAGCCAAGGGGTTACCGCGCAACGGTAAGTTGATATGTAGTTCCAATACCTGAACTCCCTATCGGTAGTCTCGGATTCCGGGAAATAATCACAAGGGACCCGGGTTTCACCGGATGTCTCTCCGGAGGTGGTACCGGTGTCGCCGGTGGTTCCGCTCTCCTTCCCACAACCCTTTGGAATGGGGCCGAGACCGTGAATCTTATAAGGAAGTTCATACTCCTCAACATATCCAGTCTCTACGTCAGCGGTCCTTGCCGTCTCGGTATTCGCCGTCATCTTCGCGTAAATCGTATCATAAAGCTCCTTGTAAAGAGCCATATCATACGCCGCCTCAATATAGACGGGCGCCGAACCTACGAGCGGGTCCTCGGAAAACATCTTGTAAATGTAATCCGGGTCAGACGGGTTCATGGACACGTTATAAACAACCTTATTAGCACTGTCACCCGTGACCGTGGCGTCACAATAAGTGATTTCAAGCGCGAACTTACCCAAATCCACGTTGATATTATTATTACAGTCATAACCAGCCACAGCCTTAGGGTCCTGTGTGTAACCACTTCCGGTTATCTCACAATTAGCTCCATATACATTCCCGCTGTAAGGAAGAATGTCAATATTGGTAACTATATCCTCGGGAAATTCCGAAGATTCCACACAAATACCCTGCTGGGTTGTATCTCCTGAATAAGTCTTCTTTGAACGGAGGATAACGGCGGGTAGTTTATCGTCGGCCGAGATGACCCATGCCGCGCCGGCCCAATATCCCGAGAGACCGAGGACGCGGACGACCTGGAGCTGTTTTGACTCCTCAAGGTACGCCTTCGCCACATAGGGAAGCTCGTATTTGGGGTAATTCGTGCCCTTGAACTTTATGGGAGAGGTTCCCCCGAAATAATCGGTGAAATCCGTCCAGCTCGCGATTGAAATCGGCTGAAACGCGGGGCCCTTGAGGGTCTCGCCGGCCAGGCCGAGTGTGGTGATACCCAGACTTCTTGTGGAATAGGTTACGTCCCTCACCTCGGTGTACACGCCGGGGGAGACATGACCGCCTCTTGCATCGCTTATCATCTTAAACTAATCTTTTTAACTTATTATTTTTCTATAAATAGTGGGGAAGACCCGAAAAACGGGCGACCCTTGTTTTTTATTCACTGATTATCACCTCCCCCTCACCACTCTCGTCAGCGGGGTCGTAATCGGAGACTGTCTCGTCCCACGTGAAACCCTTGAGCGTGACCACGGAGCGCTTGCTCTCGGCGAATCTCGTCACCTTCGTTATCTTGACCTGGTCTCCGCGGCGGAGCTCAATGTCACAAGGGAGGACCCCCTCGTAAGCCTCGGCGACGGTCTCCCCGTTGACCTTGACCTTGTAAAACCTGACATTGACCGAGAAGGACCACTCAGCCTTGACCCTCATGTCCATGTCCATCGTGAAGGAGATGTTCCTCTCGCACGGGTCCATGTTAATGTCCAGGGCGGCCTCCCGGTACCTGTACGGCTGGTCGTTGACGCAGTCATCGGTCTCGGTGAGGATTGACTGCAACGCGGCGGGCCCGAGCCTCCCCCCGACCTCAATGTCGGCGTAACTCCCCTCACCCTCAACGTCAAAACCTATGAAGGCGAGCCTCGGGACCTCACGCACTATGAAACTGTCCTCCGTTATTATGTAAGCCCTCACCGTTATGTTGTAGGACTGGGAATAGTACTGCCTGTCGTTGATGCTGTACTCGCTGTCGTCGCTTATGTCGTTGAGTTTCATTGACACGTAGTGCCCGTTCGGCCGTATGTACGCGGTTATCGCCTTGAAACGGTCATTGACGAGGGTGTTGAACTCGTTCAGGAGCTCAAACTTGTTGGTGAAAAGGCTGACCTTGTATATGAGGTCAACCGAGAAGGGCTGTTTCATCCTGTACTCAATGAAATACTCGCGGTTGTTCTTGTCGCGGGCGGGCACCCTCCTCATAAGCCAGGTGTGCTCCCCGGGTATGTTCTTGGTCTCGCCGTTTATCGTCCCCGTCTTGGGGTTGTTCTCCCTTGTTATCGCCTTGAAGTTGAGTATCGGGTTCTGATTCTCGTCCGTGAACTTCCAGGACTGCATGTACTCGCTGAACCTCTGGTTTGAGAAGAGGGTCATGGTGGGCAGCCTCTTGCCCTCGTAGGACATCTCAAGGCTCTCCTCAACCCATTTCCTGAACTCCCTGTCTATATCCTCATAGGTCAAGGGATTGGGAAAGGGGGTGCCGTTCTTGAGCTCCTCCTTGTCAAAGTTCAGCCTCAACTCTTTCGGGTCGGGCCTGTTGTCGTAACCCATAAAGTTCTTGAAATCCCTGCTTCCCATCTCTTATCCGTTGAACTCAATGTTATCCGCGGGGGCGCACTCTATCGTCCTGTAGTACGGGGCGACGCCGTATATGGTGTTCTTGTTCGCCGTCATCCCGACCCTCCCGTCGTTCGTGACGGTGAAGAACTCCATCCTCTGGGGAGTGATTTGGACACCCACGTAATCCCCTCTCTTGATGTCTATGTCAAGCTCGTCAAAGGTTTTCAGCAACACGCTGAAAATCAGCTTTCCGGGCTTGGCGTACATTCCTTTCATCTTACTCTTCTCGTATGATTGAAGCTCAGCCTCCTGAATCTCATAGACACACGGGACCTCAACCGGCGGAAGGTAACGAATGGCGTCCTTGTCGGCCTCCTTGTAAATGTCGTTGACCTTAGTCTTTGAGAGGTCCACTTGGTACAGTATAACAGTCTGGTTCGCGTCCTGCTCCATATATTCCATGGCGAATTCCATCTCGAGATTATAGTCGTCCCTTCCGAAGAACTTGTGGTTCCTCTTGACCGGGGTTTTCCTGTGCATGGTCGTGTTCTCAAATCGTAAGTCAGCCATAAATAAAGCCTATTTTGTTATATAGATAAATATCTCTTTACTTGATAAAGAGACAAAATGTACTCGTACCGTAAAAATAGATAAAATAGCTATAGATAATATATAATATTATATATAATATATCTTAAGATTTATCAGTAAGTAATGAGAATAACATTATTAACTTGCTTTATTAGGTTTTTTTTAGTATCATAATATTGACAGATAATAAGATTAATGGTTTTTACGAGCGCGAAGGCACAAAACGAGGCGATTGAGATATTAAGGGGGTATTCAGGTACTAACCCTTACTATCTCATGCTAAAAAGGGATGTCATCCTCAATGGTGACGTCAAGAAGCTTAATGCCTTCAATGTGGAATATATCATTGAAAACCAAAACTTCATACCGAGACAAATCGGTAAGACGGTTAAAATCGCCGACTGGTACGGACTCAAGAAACAGCAGGACTGGGGCACGGAATTCGTCCCCCAAAAACTTCGTGTGGTCAGTCTTCTCGGGGAAACGAGCACGACTTACCATTGCTATGTCCAATACAGGCAGAGCGTGGACCCGGTTATGGCGTTCCTCCCCAAAAAAGCGGTACTTACCAACTTCACTTTACCGGACTGGCACGATTATCCGGTTGATTTTGACCGATATGATAAACTGTCAATGTCAAAAGACCCGAACAGGAGGCTGAAACTTCACCAGAAGGACGGCGTGAGGTTCCTTCTCGCGAGAAAAAAGTGCGTCCTCGCCGATGATATGGGTTACGGGAAGACCTGTGAGCTCGCCGTAGCCGCCATTGAGGGTAATTTTGACGCCGTGCTCATCATCTGTCCCGCCTCAATCAAGACAAACTGGAAAAAAGAGCTCATGTGGTATGTCCCGGAGAGGGATATCACCATAATCGAGTCATATCTTGACAAAAATAAGGGAGAGCTGGAAAAATATCTCGGTTACAAGGAAGGAAAGTCCGGTTTAAGTGTCCCGGAGCTTCAGAATGAGGCCAAAGAGGCCGGTAAATGGGGTGAAAACCGTTTTGTCATTGTCAATTACGATATCATCAACGAGTTTTATGAAATACCGGCCACGAGAAGCCGGGAAAACATAGAAAAAGCATACCAAAACAGCCCGATGCTCCAATATATAGCAAACAAGAAGGCGTTGGTAATCGTTGACGAGGCCCACAGACTGTCAAATACGACGGCTGACAGATATAAAATCATAAAGGACCTCATAAAGAGGGGAAACCCGGACAGCGTTTACCTGGCGACCGGAACACCAATCACGAACAACCCCCAAAACTATTTTAATCTGCTCCAGCTCATCGGCGACCCTGTGGCTGATGACAGGGAATATTATATGAAGCGTTACTGCGCGGCGATAGAGATACCGAGAAACGCGAAGGAAAAGGCCAAGCGCGACGCGATAAGCAGGAAATTCATCGCGAACAGGGGCAAGTCAAACTGGTACGAGCTTACGGACGGCGAAAAGGACGAGTTGCGTGAAATCGTGAAGAAAAGCGTGCGTATGCTGACCATTCCAAACGGCGAGAGCAACCTGGAGGAACTTAAGGACCGCACCGCGCACATTTATCTCCGCCGGGTGAAGGAAGACCTGCTTGATTTGCCGAACAAGACCGTTCACGAGGTGTTCTATGACCTTGATATGGGTCAGATAATGGAATACAACCGGCTCTGGGAAGAATACGAGGCGGCGCAACTGGAGGCTGACCCGACGAAGGACCTGAACAAGGAACTTTTGGAGGGCGCGATTTACCGCAAGTACCTTTCAAACCAGATGGTGCCTAACACAATCAAACTCGCCGACTCATTCATCGGGAAGGGTGAGAAGGTCGTCATCGCGTGCTGTTATGACGAGGAACTGTATACGTTGAGAGATTACTATGGGGACAGATGCGTAATCTACAACGGGAAAGTGTCCGCCAAAGACAAGGACAGGAACATTGAGAGGTTCACCAACGACCCGAACATTATGGTTTTTATCGGGAATATTCAGGCGGCGGGCGTTGGGATTACCCTATTGGCTTCCCACGTGCTGATTTTCAATAATATAAGTTTTGTGCCGGGCGATAATCTCCAGATGCAGGACAGGATTTACAGGATTGGGCAGACAAAAGACGTGGATATTTACTACCAGATTTTCAGGGACACACAATATGAGAAGATGTGGAATATTGTTCTTCGTAAATCATTGGTTATAAATCAAATAGTAAAGAAAGAAGACGAAAAGTGAGTATAGAAAACAGCATAAGCTTAATGGAAAGAATGGGGATGCTTCCCCCCGATAAAAAATTAAGGAGAAACGTTTTTGGATGTCACGAAACCATTGACGGAATAATAGAGGAAGGCATATTCAGGTCTTACGATGCGGAAAAAATACTTGAGGTCCTGAAACATCATTATATTATACATCGTGATAATCAGGCGCCAAAAACAGAATCGGAAATCACTATAGAGTTTGACGCATATAAAGATACCCCGATGACATATGGCACGGAAGAAGCGAGTGTCATAACAATCATCGTAAAAAGAGGAACGGAAGAAAAAAAACTGAAGCGTTTTTTCAACACCTGCGGATGGCCAACGGCGGAAGAGCACAACCATGAAACGGATAAAACGTCAGTAGTTGTAACGTTTGAAAAGAGGAGACAGGAAGATGAATTACCCGTACCAAAATTTTTATATCATCTGACACCGGAAAACAAGGTTGGTAAGATTTTGAAAAACGGATTAGCGCCAAAAGCGCAAAACAAATTGGGGGAGCATCCGGATAGAATATATTTTTTCTCGCAAAAAGATTTAACATTGAATTATAAATCTTATGCCGATGATTTTTGGGCAAGCGCGCACAAAGACACGAGGCGGGACATCAAATACTCATTACTTAAGATAGATACTGAAAAATGCCGGAATGATTTTAAAATATATGGCGACCCGAACATGATTAGAGGGGTATGGACTTTTAACAATGTGCCGCCAGAAGCAATAACAGTGGAAGAAGAGGGAATTTAATTATGGAAAGAAGAGGATTTTTAAAGCGTTTATTCGGCGCGGGTGTCGGGGCGGCCGCGTTGGCCACTGTTCCTGGTATCGCGAAGACAAGGGAGAAAGGGACATTCAAATTGGAAGATATATTTGAGCAATGCGACGGAAACAAGCAACTTTTTTTCTTAAAGACCGACTCGTGGCTTGAGCAAGAAATAAGGGACATACTTGGGGATAAGTTTGTTGATGAGAAGTATTTCAGTTGCTATGACCCGATTTTCAATTGCTATCTCCCGGTAAAGGACGAATATACGAGGAAGGATTTTGAAAGTTTCCTCCTAACCGTAAAGACAAAGAAGTACGATTATTTCTGTGACCATTCAAGAAATCACGGGAAGAAGTGTGGCGCAATGTATCTATCAAAGTACGAAAAGGACGGATATTACGCAATAAACATGTATCAGGCAAGGAACCCTAAATATAACGGGTACTATTAAAAATGAACGAGGAGTTTTTGGGATTCGTGGCTGAGATAGGGAGGACGACGGACAGGAAATATATGTACCGTTTTGACTTCACGTATGACCCGGACAGTCTCTGGGGCGAGTTTTTCAATATCCCGCCCGCGTGCATCATACCGGACCTCGCGCCGGACCCGAACTGTCTCTCACACACGGCAAAAATCGTTTCCCCGGTGAAGTTGATGACCGCGAAGGAAAACGCCTGCTTCTCAATGCAGGATTGCATAGACGGGATTATCCCCTTATGTTTCAGTGAGATAGACGAGAACACGATTGAGTTCAAGGGCAAGCCCCTGAAGTTCAGGTTCGGTGAGAAGAGGGAGACGGTTGAGATGAAACTGTCCGCGTGCGGTCTCGAGAATCTCGGTTACGAGGAGATTAAGAGGGATGATGAGAACCTTGTTAACGATTTGATTAACAACCTTAATAATAATAGCGATGATGATTTAGACCCCGATGAGTTCTAAAGATGAGGTCCTGATATTCGTCAAGCCGATATGCAGGAACACGGACCAGACATACGAGTATGATTTGTTCTTCAGCGACACGCCGGACATTGTCTGGGGCGTTGACTGGGAGGTCAACACGCCCGGGCTTGTCTCCACCGATGAGATAACCCCGGACCCGACCACTTATAACAAGGTCGTCAGGATTAAGGTGCCGTACCCGTTGAAGACCGTACAGGAGACATATTGCTACTCAATGGAATATGCTATCGCGAGGATTATAGCACTTTCATGGATTGATATAGAGAATATGGAAGAATACCCCGAAAAAGGAAGAATGGTTCTCTATTTCGGGGATACCTTTGAACATGTACAAGGGGTTTTGAGTGAGTTTGATGTATATATAAAATAAAAAAAATCAGGTTAAGCCTGATTTTTATTTATCGCTACCAATCATAATCTCTCTCGGCACGTTCAGGGTCACTGTCATCATACCCCCATCCATCAGTATCCGGGTCGTCATATGGGAATTCCCAATCAAAATCATTCCAATTCAAATTATTTAGATATTTGTCAAGAGCTTTCATAAATAAACTGACTTCTTCGTTTGATAATGGCTTAATACCGTAATTTTCACAATATCTTGGGCTCTGTAAAACATTCATAATTTCATCCCTGTTCGAGATGTCACCCCAGTTAACATCACCACCAGCATCAAAACTAGCTTCAAGACACATATAGTCACTTACGAGTTCACAAACCGAAATAAGCATGTCATTTGGGAATATCTTTGGAAATTTGTCATCGTCTATACGTATAAAAGCATGTGGCCATTCTTGCTTTGCTTCATTAATAGTATTAAATACACGCCTGACACTCTCGCTAATCATCTTGTGAAGCTGTGCCTCATTTATTCTTATTATGTTTCTTTTCCTTTCCATACGGTTATTTTTTTCTTATAAATATTTGTTTTTTATGGTTTGATTTCATATATTTATCTAAAAATGGTACTTTATGGAAGACGATAGGACAATCATATACGAATTTCTTAGTCAATTCGAGGACTTTACCGCCGCCGACCGTGAAAGCGGGTATAAAAATGTATATAGGCCAGAGAGACATCCGGTTGCAATGCAATTCTGGTTTAACCCACCATTTTCCGAAGACAATGATGTAAGTATGCCAGTTCCAAGCTCAGCCATGATTTTAACATCTGATGGAAAAATTATGGTAGAAAATATGTTTACCGGTTTGTTTTTCAATCTTTCGGAATGCATTGGAGACAGTATAGAGAATTGCATTAATTCAATTGAAAATTATTATCGGAAAATAACTCTCGGATAATACTTTCAAATAAACTTTCTTCACCAGTTTCTTTATTTACTTTTGGTTCACCAAGATAACCCATTATACTGGCTAATATATTATTTTTTTCAGATTCATCCCACTGAAAAACGAAAGACGATGGGTTAGCCAATTGTTGTGTAAACTCAACATCCTCATTAGAAACCGTATTATTCTTAAAAGATGGTAAAATGTATAGTCCGGCCCAACCCCTTTTCTTAATAACACTGCTCTTTCTTTCGTCCGTAATTTTTCTAATCTGAGCATTAATCTCTTCATAAAAACGGTTTGGAGAGCCAAGAAATGATATTTCATATCCAAGTTCCTTTTTCGGGTACATTTTCAATAAACTTATTGTTTGCTGTTTCATGACCTCATCATAAGATTTAACAAACTTAAAACCGTTCGGAATTCCCGTATTTTTAGTGTACTGTATGCCGTTATATTGAAGTAGTAGAGCGTAAATTGTTTGAACAACTTCATGCTCCGGACTTGTAGCTTTAATATATTCATCCGGTAAAACATCAGCTATTTCATTTAAATGCGTTTTTCTTTTAAACTCATCAAGCGTGATTTTAAATGGATTAAAAATGTCATATACCTCTAAAAATGGTTCACCTACAAGCATTTCGAAAATACTCTCATACGCCTCTTTTAGATTCGTACTTACGAGTTCGTCTGAGACCAAATCTTTTCTCCTTATCGATTTTTCCTGATATTTAGTCATTTCATCATTAAATTTTTTCAAAAATTCAAGTTTAATTTTAGTCCACCAGTAAATTACACCATCTTTTTTGTTCACACTTTCGTCCGACGGTTTTACAAAGGATGGTCTGCAGTGGCCCTCTCCTTGATATTCAATTGAAAGAACTTTATCATTCTGCTCCTTCGCTAATTCAAACCAGTTAGGATTCTCAAGGTCGCCATTATATGTTGTATATAAAATATCAATAGACTGGTCTCCAAATGCAGCATCTATTTTTTTTGCTCTGTTATATTCCCATGTATTATTGTATCCATTTGGTAGGTTTGCCAGCAAAAAACTATATATCTCGTTCTGCGTTCTATCGCGTGAGTCTTCAACATAAGAAACTAACTGTCCAAAAATTAAATCTTCTCCATATACTTTTCCTGCATTTTTTTTATAGGACTTAATCTTCTGGTCTGAGTCAGTATCTTCTTTGTATATTTCACTTAATGGCCTAAACATATTGCTTATAACAAGATAATCATCACCCCCATATAATCCACTAGATAAGTTTTTATCAATTAATTTGTTAGCACTATTCATCATATCTATAAATCGTTCAAATGGAGTAAGTGAATAAAAAGTACTGTGCTCCGCCAACCCAAGGCTTGCAAATTCTGTTAAAATGGTCTTAACCGTAGATTTTTTCCCAACATCAAACTTAAACTTTCTTTCGTATAATGGTTTTTCACTTTCATTTAGCCCCAATATGTTTTTCACTACATATGTAATTGTGTTTGTGTTTACTTCGGTAAACAAATCAAACAATCCAATAATTGAAGATACGCTATATGCAGCTGCATTAAATTCTTTAATCAGCCTATCACCCCAATTTTTAATTATGTTATTAAAATTACCTCCAGCAAAATCTCTTTTATATTTAACATAATATACCATTTGGTATATTGGTTTGATTGACGGAGTAGCCGCGATAAAAGGACGAATCGTGTTAGTTAATTCTTCTATATTTTTACTAATATCAAAAGAAAGAATATAAGCAGCCGTCATCAGCACTCCTCCGACGGTTCCTATATAGCTGTTCTTTATATCACCCCAATCAATTTGCCCGTTGTTAATTTTTTGGAAAAACTCATTAACCTTATCCTCCGAATCAAAATAACTATTCTTAAGAATTTCCAAATTTTCCGACGTTATTAAATCACCATAGTTCATTGCAATGTCATCAAGGACTGAATATTGTAAATAATCGGTTTTTTTTGCTTTTTTGAGGCTATCTGTTTCATTGTCATCAACCAAACTATATTCTTTTCCATAGAGTAAACTATGCAGTCTTTCTTCCTCATTTTTTACATATTCCCTAAAGTCAGGTGGTATTGAATTTTTTAAAACGTTTATTCCATGTAATCCTGATTTTGCAACAAAAGAGAAATATATAAAATACAAAAACATAGAATAAGGGTCATAGACATTACCAATATTAAGAGAAGATATTTTTCTAATGTCTCCCAGTATAGTTTGGTTTTCCTGCATATATTTTATGGCATTATACGACAAATCAGATATTTTCTGAAAATACCTTCTTATGTCGTTTTCATTTCCGCTCTTTAATATTTCTGGAGATAGTAGAGATTTACAACCGTTGTCATATATAGTTTTTACTATATCAATTCCATTATTACTCACTTTTATTGCACGCAAAAAGTTTCCTCTCGCCGTATCGTAGTTGTACCATGGACCAGACTCTCGATTAAATACTCGTGGTATGTTATTTAAAATCTCGTCTATGTCAGCATCAGTAAATTCCCTAAACTTTGCAAAAGGGCTGTTAGCAATTAAATTTTTAGCCTCCTCATAATCTTCCGGGGATAGTGGATAATTTGGTACTGCGGGTAAATTTAGGGCTTTCAAAAAATCTAAATCCGGAGAGTATTCTTTAAAAAAGTTAGCCCATGATATACCAGCTCTTCCCCTTCCACCGAATATACTCTTTTCATTAAATGCATTTTCCTTTATCAAACCCTTCAGGTCCGACAAACCGAACAAATTATTTCTAACTTCCGTAATTTTCATATGCCATAAAACGCCACAAGAGGCACTTATTTGCTATAAATATCTCTCTGGCAATAAAAAGAGTCAATTTGTTTTCCACGGATTTTTTCCGTACTATAGGGTTGGAAACGGTCAGAGGATATGGCCTGATAAACAGTAAAGTTATGGAAGAATTTAAGAGACAAGAGATTACGATGGAGGCCGTGCGCACCTTTATGGAAGGGCACGACCCGGAGGAGAGGATAGTCAATATCACGGCAAGTTTCAGGGACCCCTTCGTCAAGGTCTATTACAGGGATGAGGACGATAACAAGTGTGTTTCGGAGCGTCCTTTTTATCCGTTCGTGTGGGCCAAAAGGGAGGTCTGCGTGCTCATGAAGAGGTATGTCATGGACAACGGCATCTGCGGCGGCAGCATGGCCAAGCTGATGGGGAAGCACGGAATCTTCGTCAAGGAGCTCTCAACGAGAAACAACGAGGGCCAGGTCGTGGAGTCAATGGAGGACGGCTACACCTATATCTTCTACGCCACCAGGGCCATGTCATACAGTGATTTCCTTAAGTTCTTCAAGGAGGCCGGATATCCGGTGTACAAGGACAGGAAAGACGGGCAGGAGGAGCTCGCGAGAAACAAGACCAGGTATTACCTGACCGCGACGCCCGAGGAGCAGTACCTCATCTCCACCGGAAAGAGGTATTTCAAGGGCTACAACGATTACGACGAGACCCTGCGCATGATTTTTGACCTTGAGACCACCGGCCTTGACACGAGGAGGGACCGGATTGAGCAGATTGGTGTCCGGTTCAACAGGCCCGTCAAGTACAAGGGCAAGACATATAATTTTGAGAGGGTTTTCGCGGTTGAGGGCGCGACCGACAGTGAGAGGGACGCGAGCGAGCTGGAGGCCATCAGGAACTTCCTCCTGTGCGTGTCGCTTTTCAAGCCGGATGTCATCACGGCCCACAACGGGGAGAACTTTGACTGGAACATGCTCATAGGTGCGTGTGAGAGGCTCGGCACGTCAATGTACGAGCTGTCAAAGGAGTTCCTCAACGGCGAGCCGATTTACAAGAGCCAGAAGGAGAACGTCCTGAAGCTCGGAGGCGAGGTTGAGAAGTACCGTCCCACCGTCGTCCCGCACACCGTCATCACGGACAGCCTGCATGCCGTGAGAAGGGCCCAGGCCATGGACTCGAATATGAAGAAGGCCGACCTTAAGTACGCGACCAAGTACGCCAAGCTCGTCAAGAAGAACCGTGTGTATGTTCCCGGCGACAAAATCTCAACCGTATGGAACGACAACGAGGCACATTACGCTTTCAATGATGAGGACGGCAAATGGTACGAGATAACGGACAAGAAGCCGTTGAGGGATGGTTATGAGGCTGTCACCGGAAGGTACATCGTTGAGAGGTACCTGCTGGACGACCTTTGGGAGTGCGACAAGGTGGAGCTGAAATACAACGCCACGAACTTCCTCATCTGCAAGATTCTTCCGCTTCCCTACCAGAAGTGCACCACGATGGGCACCGCCGGACAGTGGAAGGCGCTCCTCATGGCGTGGAGCTACGAGAACGGGCTCGCGATTCCCGACGCCCCGAACACCGGCAAGTTCACCGGCGGGCTGTCAAGACTTTTGAGGGTCGGCTATGTCGACAATGTCATCAAGCTTGACTACAACTCCCTGTATCCCTCCATCATCCTCACCTGGGGTATAGAGGACGAGAAGGACCTCATGGGAACGATGCTGAAGTTCCTGGAGTATGTCCTCACCACCCGAGAGCAGTCAAAGGCGTTGAAGAAGAAGGCCGGCGAGGTCGTTGAGAAGTATGAGAAAAGGATAGCCAAGGGACAGACGCTCACTCCCGAGGAACAGCAGGAGTACCAGGACGCGCAGAGGGATTACGCGTTCAATGACGGAAAGCAGATGCAGCAGAAGGTCCTTGGAAACTCGTTCTTTGGTTCCTATGGTTCTAACATTGGCTCGCTGTTCCCTTGGAAGTCAATTGTTTGTGCCGAAAGGACTACCTGCACCGGCCGTCAGTCACTCCGTCTTATGATTAGCCATTTTGCAAAACTTGGATATATACCTATCGTTGGTGACTCATTCACGCCAGACACCCCGGTCTTCATAAAATACAACGAAACCGGACTGATTAACATTAAACCGATTTGTGAGTTGATAAATGAAGAAGAAATAAAAACTGATGAACTTGGAAGGGAGTATGATTATTCCAAGAAGGACTACAAGGTACTCTGCCGTTCAGGTTGGGTTGAGCCGTCATATATTTACCGACACAAGACAGACAAGGATATCTACGAGGTCAACGATGGTGATATGAGGATTGACGTGACGGAAGACCACTCGCTTTTTAACGCTGAGCAGGAAAAGATAAAGCCGAGTGAATTAAGTGGGGAAACCGAACTTGAATATTATAATGGTAAGATAAGGCCCGACGGTTATCATAGATATTTTGCAAACATGACACCTTTTGCTAAACAATGGGCAGAAAAAGTAGCAGAAGGAAGCCTTGATAGGGTCCCGGTTGAGGTTTTGAACTATCCTCCTGTTTATCAAAAAGCTTTTTATGAAACATTTATGGAAAACTCCCACGATGATGTTGACTACTCAAAAACTTGTCTCGCTGGTTTGCAATATATAAAAAGTCAAATTAAATAGTCATGGATAAGCTAAACGAGACATTTATAAAAAGGATAAACAAAATCATAACGGAAGAGTTCGGCATTAACGATGCGTTGGACAAGGAGGCAACCAGAGCCGCGACGTCAATCATTATGAACATCAACGGAAAAGATTTCAAATGGGACGATGAAAGTGGGGTATATAAACGATATCACACGGAGAAAGTCACCTTAGGAGAAAAGAGCGTTAAAATATATGTCACAAACTATTGGTTTAAAACTGTTGGTGAGCGTGACAGCTTTTTGAAATCCGCGATTGTGCCACTCGGTTACGTATATGAGGTGAATATGATATTCATTCCGTTGTATAGTGTCGGTGATGCGTCATTTGATGTTGACGACGCGACGGACACTATCTATCACGAAATAGAGCACTTCTTTCAAACGTCTAAGATGGGTCATAATTTCGGGTCCGCTGAATTATATGCAAAAGCAAAAAGCAATATAAAATCACGGAACGAAACAACCAGGGCTATCGCCGAGATATTTTACATGTCTTTTCCAAGCGAACAGGACGCGATGGTCAACGGAATGTATGGTTCACTCAAAAAATATTCGTATGTTGAAGTACATAAGAAAATAATGGAAAGTGAGGCGGCAGTATGGTGCAAAAAACTTTACGAGGATTATAATCTGTTAAAAAAGACGGACAGGGACGCTTTAAATGCTGAACTTGAAAAATATGGCAAAAGCCATGAACAGTTTTTCAAAATTGCTACAAAGGCGATAAAACGTTTTGAGAAAAAACTTGCGAGGACAACATTCAAACTCATAAAAGACGCGCAACTAAGAGACGGGGTAAGACTTGAGCCTGGGAAACTTGAAGAAAGTTATACGCCTGGGAAAGATTACTGGCTCACCACCTATTTTGACAAGTTTTTGAAGTGAGAAAATATTTTTGTATTATACAGGTGTTAATGATTTTAATGATATTTTTATGTTAAAAGTTAAAAACAAAGGGAAATCAAACGAATATGTTTATGACATTTCGCTTGACGGAACGGTTGTTAACGCGTTAGGACTGAATGTTGTTTCAAATACCGACGGTTTCAACTTCAAGCTCCCGGACACGTTCAGATATACGGAAGACAACCCATATGTAAGTCCAGGATTATCAAGGGAAACAAAGAAAGGGAAGGCTTATACAGGTTATGAGGCTGATGTTGCGGAGTTCAACGACCAGTTTATGTCCGACAAACATTATGCTGACAATGCGGTTAACAAAATGGGTCTCGGAATAGACGAAATCGTTTCCGCGACCATCAACTTCTCCAGGAAGAACTACGCGGACCATTTTCCCGACAAGCCGTACCCGGAGGACGTGAAGATGGTGGGAAACACCATCAAGTCAAAGAAGATGCCGGAGTACATTGAGAAGTTCCTTGACAAGGGAATCCGCCTGCTATTGAAAAATGACGGGCAGTCCTTCCTGAACGAGTATTACGACTATATTGACAAGATTTACAGCTACCGCATCCCCCTGAGGGAAATCGCGTCCAGGGGCAAGGTTAAGAAGAGCCTGCGGGAGTATGTTGATGACTGCAAGACCATAACCAAGGCCGGGAGGCCGAAGTCAAGGCAGGCGTGGATGGAGCTCGCGATGAGGGACGGGCTTGAGGTCAACCTCGGCGAGACGCTGTTCTACATCAACACCGGCAAGTCAAAGTCCCAGAGCGACGTGAAGAAGGTGACCCACTATTATGAGGTGGGAGGGCTTTTCGGCGACAAGATGGACATGAGGGTGGCCCTTGAGAAGGAGTGGAAGGCGGCCCCCAAGACGAGGACAGTCATTGACGGCATCCCGCTGAGCCTGGCCGAGTACGTCAAGAGATACCACCCCGAGGTCACCGTGGAGGACGAGATTATCCTCAACGCGTCGCTGCTCCCCAGGGACATGGTCGAGTCGGAGAAGGACATTTACTGCAAGGACATGCCGGGAATGGAGTACAACGTCCCCAAGTACATCAGCCAGTTCAACAGCCGAATCAAGCCGCTCCTCGTCTGCTTCTCAAAGGATATAAGGGACAGGATATTGATTAACAACCCGTCCGAGAGGCCCTATTTCACCGAGGAGGAGTCAAGGCTCTCAAGCGGCGAGCCCAACAACCCGGGTGACCAGGACACTTTTGAGCAGCTCATGACTATGGAGGACAAGGAGATAAGGTTCTGGAAATCACATCCGGAGTTCAAAATCCCCTTCCTTGACGAGTGCGGCATGGACTGGGACGCCATCCTTAAGGACTATGACGGCAGGATGGCCAGGGAGAAGGAGCTCGGTATAAGCTTCGTGCGCGAGGAGGTTGAGAAGGCAATCGGCAAGATGACGGCCGAGGAGTTTGACAAGTTTGAGGAGGAGGGTGAGATACCGGCCTCACTGAAAAGGCTGGTTGATTTTGACCCGGTCACGAGCAATTTCGTGGACAAGACATACCCGGACATCATCATCATGACGATTTACGACCTCCTCGACGCGAGATACGCCAGGGAAAACGAGAATGGAGAGGAAGCCGAAGCTTGACCTCTCCATTTTTTTTATCCGTATCTCTCGCTGGTACCCTTAAGCCTGTCCCGTAAATCCGAGTCAAGCGCGGCCGTGTAGTTTTTCCAGTCATTATAGTCATTATAACTGACACTCGTGTTCATAACGCTATCGCCGGATGAACAGGTTATGTTGTTTTTATCCATCCAATCCGGCTGGTCGCCGATGGTGTGCTCATACGTTATCCAGGGTGTTGTTCCCGTGGACCACGGATTGGGGTATGGCGTCGCCGGGTTTATAATGGGCTCCCTTGTCAGTTTCTCAAATTCAAGCCCGTTTATTTTCGATTTTGCCTCGTTCAATTCCTCCTCAAGTTCCTTTACCGTTTTACGTAAGGATTTCACCTCGTACAGCAGCTTGTCAATCATCGCCTCGTCGTCGGTGAGCTCCTCCGCGTGACTCTTTATCACCTCCGCGACCTTTGACTTAAGCTCTTCCTTGAAAGATTTGATTCCATTCTCAAGTTTATACCCGGAATTCGCATCGTCTGTCTTGTAAAAAGTCTTCTCGTGTGTGACTGTCACGTCAACCCGCTCAATGTAAACTTTCCCGAACAAATGTACCTTTTTCCCGGTCTGCTCAATCGTGTAGGTATAGTTCTCCATGACCTTATCCAACACCTCATAAACTGTCCTGTTCTTCATAACGCATCATTTACAGTAAAAATAAAACCTTGACAGGTGATTGTCAAGGCTTTCAAACATCATATAACCTGTTGAAACCGGTCACTTTTTTTCCGGTGTTGTTCCTGACGCTCATCTCCCTCGCCTTCTCGCGGGTCGCGACCCTTCTCGTCACGACAGGTACGGGAGGTTTCTCCTTTTTCATGACCGTCTTCACCTGGGGCTCAAGCCTTCTCGTGACCATGGGCTTCAGATGCTCAGGCCTTGTGAACCTGACCGGCTTCTCCACTGTTCTCCTTACCGGTCCCGGGCTCTCCTTGATTTTGTTTTTTTGAGGGATTCCAGCAACCTCTCCTTCTGTAGGGCCGTCATCCTTTTTTTCCCCCACCCGCGTTATCTTCGGCGCGGGTTTTCTCGGTGTGACCGGTGTCTCCGTCGTGTGAGGTTTGGGCTCGGGCTCGATTTTCCCGTACGGGTGTGTGTCAAGCCCTATCTTGTCATAACCCTCGTTTTTCCTGGTCTTCAGTTTGGGGTCCTGTATCGCGAGATTCACGATGGCAAACGACCCTGTCAGGCCCTTGTCATTGAGCGGGGTGTCCGGGGGCAGCAGCCTTTGCTCCTGGGCACCGATTATCCTCTCCATAGCCTTCCTGTCCAGTGAGTAGCATGAGCAGAAAATGAAAAAGACCTTGGGCGCCGCCATGTCGCCATAAAGGGCGCCCGCGGGCAATGAGTTGATATATTGCTTGTATCGTGACCCCTCGCCTCCGGCCGAGCAGACCATCTTGTCAAACATGACCACATTGGTGTCGGGCATGCTCGAGAGGAGCTCCCTGACATGCCACATGTCCCTGTGGAACCTGACGTCGTCCTCCATGATTAATATCCTCTTGTAGCCAAGCGAGTAAGCCTCCTTTATAATCTCGTAGTGCTTAAGTGAGACACGTTTGACATATTCCCTGCTTGACGCCTTGAGCGCGGTGTCCATTTTCAGCTTAGGGTCCTTGAAAACAAGGTCGTTCAACGGGGAGGGATAATCATAGACCCATGAGAAATAATCGGCGTCCTCATCAATCCCCACCCGCTTGAATTCTTCCCTCAGTTTCGGGAGCCTGTCATTTGACGGGAGGTAATGCAGGCAATATATATGGTCAAAGACGTCACTAAAATTCGAATTTTCAAAACCACCGGCCCCAGTATTATCAGACCAATATTCTTTGTATTTATTGAGCCATTCAACGACCGGCATATGCTTTGGTCTTTTCATTTTCTCAGCGGCATTAACCCAACTGCCGTTACCATAATGCACAATGTAATCAGCGGCTTTTATTTCTCTATGTAGCCCTTTTTTTTGCTCCGTTAAAATGTATAATGCCCCGCCGGTATCATAGTTATCACTATTACCCTTAAACCTTAAACCATGCATATAGTTCTCATCAAAGTAGTGTATTCCTTTTGTTTTACACATTGGTGTATTGATAAAACAAATAAATGGAAGAACCCTTTTTATCCTCTTATTTGTACCAGGTTGATATATCACTTCTCCCTTATAGCAAACAATCTCATCAAATAGAATACTAAAGTCTTTTTTGACGAGAACGTCGCTATCAAAAAGAACAAACGGTTCCTTGATTAGTTCCATACACTTTTCAACACTGTATGCGTGTTTCGCGCTTCCCCAGTTATTCGCTTTTCCGCCTGACTTTTCCCTATTTGGATATTTTTTCAACCACTGGTCAAAATTAATTATTTGCCCCCTTGTATTATCAAAAACCGTCACGTTGTAGAATGAGTTTATGAAAGGGGCCTTGTCACTATTGTCAAATATGTATATTTTCGTCCCCGGTGTATGTTTGTTTATGCTCTTGACCAAATGTGCGGTAAGAACAGGCGTATTATAATGTATTATGCAAACATTTTTATTCATTTCCTAAATCAATCCAATCGCCAAAAATCTTATTATACTCTTCTTTCTTGTATTTGAAAAATCCCGCGCCAGGAGTAAAAGTAAGTTCTCCAAGATATAGTTTTCCGGACACTTCATAAAAATCAACCCTCACAAACTTAAAATCCTTTGACAATAATTTTGAATATTCAACCATTTTATCGAAATTAACCGGTTTTTGTTGCTCATCTTTCATCGGTCGGAAATCGGTCCGCTCAATATCAAGTTTGTTGAAATCAGTGTCATAATAACTCATCGTGCCATGTCCATGACCGTCATTGACTGTCATGAACTTTGGAACGCCATTAAAACACCAGAACTTATAATCCAACAATGAGTTTTTCTGTTTTTCATCTTCCTTATACTCCTCAACAAATATCTTATGGGGAATATCGTGGTAATGCATCTCGTAACCGACATGAAACGCAAAATCATCTTTCATAAAACGGGTTAATTTGGCTTCCGCGTCTTTGATGTCCAGTTTTGACTTATCTTTTACTATGATGTTCATTCCGCTCCCATGATTACATTTTATTACAAATGCGTCCGGAAGTTCTGCCCAATTAATCTCATTAACATTGTTGTATATTCTCAAAATGGGTATGCATAAATCAATGCCAACTTTCTCCTTACAATAATCATGCACAAGTATCTTGTCCGCGCACTTCGTCTTAAGCGGTGTGCTGTCATATAGTTTTAGCCAATTAATCTTATCCTGGATTGTTTTCGGGTTATCCAAATCCAAATTAAGCCCAGCCCTCTTTCCGATGGCGATGAGTTTTTCCTTGTATTCTGGGTATGTTTTAAACTGTTCCATCACTTTTTTCTATGAACTTTTATCCAATTGAATGTCTTTGAGTTGCATGTGGTCTTTATGAGATACTTGAAGCCTTTGCCCCCCATTTTCCAAAGCGCGTAGTTGAACGAGAGCTGGTCCCTGTGGGAGTAATCCTTAAGCTCGGACCACCATTTCTCCATCAGGTCCCTCGAGCGCTGGTCATTATGGCACCTGGCCATCACGTTTGACTGGACGAGCCCGTAATTCGCCGGGAAACCCTCATCCTTATACCTTTTCATCTGCCTGTCGGCCAGAGCCACCTCATCGCCCTTGATTTTCCCTATCCTGACACACGCGTCCTTCTCCGCGTATATGCATTTCCTCGCGGGATGCTCAGGGATGAAGACGCTGTAAGCCGTCGTGTCCAGCGTTTTAAGAAACTCATTGACATCGCCTTTCACGATAACCGCCCCGTCAACCCAGATACTAATATCATAATCACTTAAATACCTGTGCGCCAATATTTTGACCCCCCTCTGTTGTTTCACCTTTGAATATGAGAGCAACTCCTCGGGGATTGGCCTGAACTTCCAGGTCTTGCTTTTAAGGGTCTTGTCGTCAGTGAAGCACACGTAATCTACCCCCGGGGTCACGAAGCCCGGCTCAAGGATATTGTCGTAACCTCCCGTTATGCAGGTGTAAACGACAACCCTGGGTCTCCTCCGCATCGTCTCAATCTTCTCCTTGACAGTGGCGAGCAGCTCGTCAATGTCCGTCACCTTCTTCTCGTACATCTCGCAAATCATTCTCGCCTGTTCCGCCGTGAACTCCCCCGTCCATCCGGACAGGATTGAGACCGTTATCTTGTCGTAACCGAGATACACACCCTGTTTCAGGACCTTGTAAATCTCAATGTCCCAGTCAAACTCCTCCCTGTCGGTTATCTCGGTCCTGTTCTCCCTCACGGCGGTGTCAAAAAGATATCCCTTGAACGGGTTGTCAATGGCATAGACAACCTCAGCCCCGTCAGGGTTGAGTGTCGCGCCGTTTTTCACGTCCTCTATGTTGACCAGCAAATACTTCTTCTCCATATCACAAAAAAAGGGAGATTTTCAAGTCCCCCTCCTATTTCTTGTCCTTCGTGTTCCCCTGGTATTCAAGTTTGGCCGAGAAGACGTTGCCCTTGTTGTCCACAAGTTTTATCTTCCCGCCGCTAAGCCCTATGCCTTTCAGGGTCGCGCCCTCGTTAAGTATGCCTTTCTGGCTCATCTCCGCCAGTTTCTCGTCCAGGCACTCGTTGATTATCGTCTTGATGAGCGCGTAATCAACGCTGGCGCCTCCCGCCCGCTCGTTTATGGCGGTCTTTTTTCCGCCCTTTTCCCCGAGACGCTCCTCAACCTTTCTCGCCCCGGACAGCATCTTGTTGAGCCTCGCGTTGTTCGTCGCGGCGTCACCGTTGCCGGCGCTCTCAATCAGCTGCGTGTTCAGGGCTGTCGTGTCAATCGGGTGCTTGACCATATCCTCAAGAATGGCCGAGCTCATCCTGGAGCCCCGCACCCTCTCGGGATTGAAATCGTTGCTTGAGTAATCGGTGAGCGCCCGCGCCTTAGCGGCCGCGGACTCACTGAGATACCCACCGTTTGAGGGCACGCCTCCCGGCTCCTCATAAGTCTCGGCCAGGAACATGCTGTCGTCAAAATCGTCAGCGGTTCCCGTCCTTCCCTCGTCCATGATTTTGTCCCCCTTAGGGCTGCTCAGAGCCTTCGCGTTCGGGGTTATGAGTTTCCTGAGCACCTCCTCGCTTAACGCCATTATATATTCTCCTCCTCTTCTTCGTCTTTATTGAGATTGTCCATCCTGTTTGTCATGTCCCTAAAGGTCCCGGCCAGCGTCGTGTCCCTCTCCGGCGCGACGTCCGTCTTCATGACCGGCCCGTCGTCCCTGTTAAGGCTCTGGTCCGTCCTCTCCGGCTCATACGCCGCGTCAGGGTCAACCTCGGTCTTGGACACCGGCACGGCGTCCCGGACAGGCTGTGTCTCCATTGAATTATCGTCCTGACCGGCGACTTTGTCAATGTTTTTCTGTATGTTTTTGTCATTGGTCATGCCCACCATCGGGTTAGCCGTCCTCAGGACGTCATTGACGGCGTCATTGGCGGTGTAATAAGTCTTCTCGGTGTTCTTGTCTGCGCCGCCGTTGTCAACCTCACCTTTTCTCACGGGATGGCCGGTGACAATCTTCTCCGGTTTCTCCTCCCTCCCGGGTTGCCTCTCCGCCGTGGCGCCGCCTATGGGCGAGACGGCGTAGAGCGTCTCAATCTGCTCGTCACCCTTGTCATTGAAGCCGTTAAGGTCCTTGGGGTCAAAGGTGCGTGAGTTGTCGTTCCGCCAGCTCGTGACCCTGTCAAGCCTGAAAAATTTCCATGAGGGCACCTCTGTTGACGTCGAGCCCTGGGGCTGAAACGCCCGCACGACAGGATTGCCGGCCGTTGATATCCCGTAGGCGACCGGGTATATCTCCCTCTCGCCCTTCCCGGTTCCGGACGGCCCGTTATAGGTTATCCTGACAGGACGCATGTTCCTTACCGCGTCGTTGACCGCGGTGACGGAGGCGTCCTCCCTCAAAAGGAAAGACTCAGCAAGTATGTCCCTCAGCAAGCCCATTTTAGACCACAATCTGTCCGTCAGCCACGTTGAGTGAGGTGTCCACGAGCGCGGGCCCGTAGGCGTTCTCCCTGTTGTAGATGCTTATCGCCATAAGCCTGTTCCTACCGCCGATTTCGTTACGGCCCTCGATGTCATAAAGGCCTCCGCCGCCCTCGGTATCGAAGTTGGCGTAACTAATCATGGACGTCGGGAGGTTGCAGTCAGGCACCGAGTGCGTGTGGCCGCCGTATCCCGTACCCTTACCCTGGGGGTCGCCGTTTGAGAGGGCGTCCGGATGGGTCACGGAGTACTCGTCATGAATCGTGTAGTCGTTTCTTGTCAAGGCGCTCGCTCTCGCGGGGATACCTCTCTTTTCCAAACAAGTCTGCATATCTTTTATTATAAACTATTCATTATGCGTATGTTATAAAACCGGTACCCACATTGGGGTCCTTCACTTTCTTTGAGTGGGCCTTCCCGTTTCCGGAGTTCTTGGTCCCGCCCGCTTTCTGGAACTGGTTCTCAAATCCCAGGTTCTTCCTGTTCGTCTTCCTTTGCTTAATCGCCCCGGTTTCCCTGTTAAGGACCGAGCAGATAACCTTAATGGCGTGCTTCACTCTCTCTAACTGCTGCCTCGGGGCGTTCTGACGGGTCAGGTTTGCCAGGAGCCGCTCGAGCTCGGTCTTTTTGGTGGTCAGGTTCGTGTAGGAATATGTCTTTTTGAGCCCGTCGCCGTCAAGGTCCAGTCTCCACGTCCTTCCCTCAAGCTCCCCGTTGCTCTCCCGGAGTTTTTTTTTACCGAAATCATCCTCGTCCTCGTCATCCCAACCGTCATGATACTCAAACTCGTTATCAAAACCGTCAAGGGTGTTCGCGCGAAGGCCTGAGCCCCAGTGTCCCCAGAGCCCGTGTCCCCCGTTCCTGAACAACAGGGCGAAAAGGGTCTCGGGGGCGAGCTCGTGCGCGTAGTCGTCAGTTGTGAGGGGGTCGGAATACTCCTTCTCCCCGTTGCTGTCGCTCACCGCGCCTCCAGCCTTGGTGGTCGTCAACCCATCCTCGGCGTAATCGCTGGAGTTGTCAAGGTACGCTGTGTTCGTCCCGCATATCTCGTCAAGCTGGTCTCGTCTCAATATTAAAGTCTTACGGCCCATATCCTATATCCCGAATATTATTTTTACATAAATAGTCGCTAAAATAGTTTTGTCCCGTCGTCGCCCACTTGACTTTCGCCGGAAAACCGATAATATTATATCAGAAAACAATTTTGACGATATGAAAGAGAACTTTATCCACGTGTGCTTCGTGATTGACGAGTCCGGAAGCATGGCAGGAACCGAGAGTGACATCATCGGGGGTTTCAGGAAGGTTGTTGACGAGCAGAAGGCGGTCAAGGACGGCAAGTGCGCGGTCTCGCTTTACAAGTTCAACGACCGGGTGAGCGAGATTTATATCGGGAAGGACGTCAACGAGATTGATTACCTTGACGATAAGACATACAGGCCCGGAGGGTGCACCGCCATGAACGACGCCATCGGGACGGCCATTGACAAAATCGGGAAATGGCTCTCCGATATGGACGAGGCCGAGAGACCGGAGAAGAACCTCGTGGTCATAATGACTGACGGCGAGGAGAACTCATCGTCCGAGTACAGTCTTAAGAAGGTCAAGGAGATGATTAAGCACCAGGAGGAGAAATACAACTGGACGTTCATGTATCTCGGCGCCGACATCACCGACGCCGCCTACGCCAGGAGTTACGGCTTTGAGAACAGGATGTATTCCTCCAAGGACAACCTTGGGAAGTCCTATGACACGATAAACACCGCGCTCAACTGTTACCGCAGCGCGAAGGGCTCCTACGAGGAGAGGAACAGCCTGTGGTTGTCGGGCCTCGAGGCCTCCATTGACAATATGAACACGGCCTACGAGAACGAGACCGGGAAAAAGATAACGAATAACGCTTAGGGATATGCCGGAGAACAAGAAAATAAAGGTGCTGGTGGTCCCCTCGGACGAATTCGGCGTTGGGCTCTACAGGTCCCGCCGCCCGCACGAGAAGCTGCGTGAGCTTTACGGGGACGAGTTTGACGTTGAGATAAACATGCAGCCCAACTGGGCGGACTTCCCCTCGTTTGAGAAGTACGACATCATACACTTCCACAAGGGGCTGTTCAGCGACGAGGGGCAGAAGGTGTTCCATGAGGCCCTGAGATACTTCAAGGCCCATAACATCACGACAGTGATGGATATTGACGATAACTGGGACGTGGGGCAGTTCCATCCCCTGTACCTCTCCAACAAGGCCATCAAGGCCCCGGAGAAGATAACGACCAACTTCACCCTCGTGGACTATGTCACGACGACCACCAGGATATACGCGGCCAAGATAAGGAAATGGAACAAGAACGTGATGATATTCCCCAACGCGATTGACCCGGACGAGGAGCAGTACCAGCCCATAAAGTACCCGTCCGACAGGATTCGCTTCGGGTTCGTCATGGGCTCCTCCCACGAGAGGGACATGGAGCAGTTCAAGGGCGTGGCGGAGCAGATTTACAACTCGGCCGTGAGGGACAAGGTCCAGCTCGTGCTCTGCGGGTATGACCTCAGGGGGACGATAACGATGGTTGACAAGGACGGCAAGCCCACGGGTCAGAGGCCCATTGAGCCGAAGGAGAGCGTGTGGTACCGTTACGAGCAGAACCTGACGAAGGACTACTCGCTGGTGTCGCCCGAGTACAGGGATTTCCTCATGCAGTTCATACCCAACTCGCAGTATCCCGGGGTGAGGGACGAGTTCTACCGCAGGGAGTGGACCAAGGACGTCAACAACTTCGCGACCCACTACAGGAACATTGACGTGCTGCTCGCCCCGCTTGACACCAACTCGTTCAACGAGGTCAAGTCCGAGCTCAAGTTCGCCGAGGCCGGTTTCACCAGGACCGCGGTGGTGTGCAGCGACTTCGGTCCGTACACAATCGGAAGCAAGTCCATCTTCAAGAAGGGCGGCGAGATTGACGAGACGGGCAACTGCGTCCTCATTGACCCGGCCAAGAAACACAAGGCGTGGGTGAAGGCCATCCTGAGGCTCGCGTACAACCCCGAGCTCATCAAGCTCCTGCAGGACAACATGTACGAGCACGTCAAGGACATCTACGACATCAACAAGGTCACCGCCGACAGGGCGAAGTGGTACAAGGAGATAGTGAAGAAATAAGGATATAACCCCTCCCTGACATGGGAAAACCGCGGTCATTTTTTCTCTTCAGTGGCCGCGGTTTTAATTTTATGGCACGGTTTTTGCATATATGTGTAAAAAAAGGAAAACTATGGGAAGAGAAATCTACAACATGCTCACCAGGGGTGACGACGGGATGTTCACGATAAGCGGCTTTGAGACCCTTGATAGCGCGAGAGAGGCGTTGAAGACGCACATTGAGTGCCAGGAGGCGATTGAGGGAAAGGGCGCGGACATGCACGTGGACTACCACGCCCTTGAAAGGTTATCCGTTCCCGGGTTTGTCATAAAGCCGGAGGATGTCATCTCGCACGTTACCGTATTCGTGAGGCGCGGTGATGTGATAAACAGGACCGACAGATATGTCGTCAAAGTTCAAATCAGTTAAAATCAAATACTTATGATTAAAAGCGTTACATTCCCGAAGCAAGGGGAAGGATATTTGTACGCGAAGCCGGAAAATCCGGGAAAGGCCCCGGACAAGGAGAGCTACGAATACTCTGACTGGGATTTCAGCCACAACAGGAAGGAGGGCAAGAAGGTCTACAAGGAGGAGAAATACGCCAGGGACTATGAGCGGTGGAAGGAGGAGAAGAAGTTTTATGACGACAACAAGGGCAAGTTCATAAACCCCGCCGCGAAAACCCTAATCGGAAAAGAGATTAACTTCGAGCCGGGCAAGCTGAACATCATATTCGGACCCAACGGCTGCGGGAAGACCACAATCCTCAAGGCCATCGCCGGTACCGCCGGGATTATGGGGGACGGCATGACGCGCCCCGGGGACCCGCTTGATGTCTTCGGGTGGGACAGCGACAGGGAAAGTATTGGGGCTGTGGCCAGGCACATTGAAGAGCTCAAGCAAAACACCGCTGACGTCGCCTGGGACGGGAATGTCGTCTATTATGACAACTTCGCCCACACATTTAACCAGGGCAACAGCCTCATCGGCGGGCTTGAAGGGACCGCCCTGGGCAGCTTTGGTGATGAGATTACTTTCAGAATCGCGGGAAGTAAGACCAATTCCGGCAGAAGGGCTATGTGGATGCTCGGGAATGTCCTTGAATACCAGAAAATGGGGCTGACACTAAAGAAAATATTTGAGCCTGTTTTGAAAAACAAGAGGCAGAACGACACATGGTACAAGTCCTACAAGACCCAGGACAAGTATTTCCAACGGTTTGAGAACTATGACAAGGAGGTGCCGATGACGATACTGTTTGACGAGCCGGAGGTTAACTTTGACATCATGACGGTATGGAACCTTTACAATAACGTGTTCCCGACCATCTGTGAGAGAATGGGGACGCAGATTATAACCGTCTCGCACTCGCCAATCGTGATGAGTGAGGACATCATCGGCAATGGGCATATCAACCTCATCTCGCTTGACGGGGAATACACGAAATCCGTAAAGGAACTGCTGCGGACCGTGCGCTTTTGATTTGATATTTCGGCTATTTTTCGGTATATTACTGGAGAATAACCGATTTATCATATATGAGAATAGAACCGATGAAGGGACTGGAAGATGTCCTGCTTATACGCCCCGACCTGCATGAGGATGAGCGGGGTTATTTCTATGAGGTCTTCAACGAGAGGGAGTTCAACGAGAAGACGGGAGGCAAATACGATTTCCACGCCCTCCAGGAGAATGAGAGTAAGTCAAAAGCCGGTGTGTTCAGGGGGCTACATTTCCAAAAAGCGCCTTATGAGCAGGCGAAACTCGTGAGAGTGTTAAAAGGGCGTGTCGTTGATTTCGCCGTTGATATCCGTAAGGACAGCCCTACTTTTGGGAAATGCGTATTCGCGAACCTTACGGAGGAAAACAAGCGCCAATTCTTTATCCCGAGGGGCTTCGCGCACGGTTTCTATGTGTTCAGTGACGAGGCGGTTTTTGAGTATAAGTGCGACAACTACTACAACAAGGAAAGCGAGGGCGGGATACGATGGGACGACGAGAACATTGAGGTCCTGGAATATACACACCTTGACGGAAAGCACCCATCAATAAAAGAAGCATTTAACGCAATCAGGGGTGAATATGAGTTTGTGCTCTCCGAAAAGGACAGGAACAGGATAACGACACTAAAAGACCTTTAATATGAACATACTTGTAACAGGAGCCAACGGGCAGCTCGGGAAGTGTATCCGTGACAAGGTGAAATCCCTTAAAGAAACCGAAAACACATACATATTCAGCGATGTTGTCGGAAGTGACGACGCCGACACCGAATACCTTGACATTATTGACGAGGAAATGGTCAAGAGTTTCGTCAAGAACAGCAACATCAATGTCATAATCAACTGCGCCGCCTACACCAACGTGGACAAGGCGGAGAGCGACTACAAGACGGCTGAGGCGTTGAACGCGTTCGCGCCGAAATATCTCGCCGAGGCCGCGCTGTCGGTCGGGGCCAAGCTCATCCACATCTCAACGGACTATGTGTTCAACGGGATGGGGTTCATGCCCTACACCGAGGACAGGATGACGCTTCCCGTCTCAGTCTACGGGACGACAAAGAGGATGGCTGAGGAGTTCATACAGGAGAGCGGATGCAACTACCTGATTTTCAGAACCGCGTGGCTTTACTCCGAGTACGGGAACAACTTCGTGAAGACAATGATGAGGCTGTTTGACACGAGGAAGGAGGTCAATGTCGTCAACGACCAGATTGGGACACCCACATACGCCGGGAATCTCGCCGGGCTTATCGTGGACATCATTGAGCGAAAGGAACCACTTGAGGGCGAGGAGACAATCCCGCTTCTGAAAAACGGCATATATCATTTCACGGATGAGGGTGTCGCCTCATGGTACGACTTCGCCTGGCAGGTTTATGAGCGTTCCGGGAAATTCGGGGTCAGGCTCAACGGGGTCACGACGAGGGAATACGGGTCAAACACGAGGCGCCCTTACTACTCGGTCCTTGACAAGACAAAGGTCAAAACCGATTTCAAGGGTTTGTACGAGCCGAAACACTGGCACAACGGCGTACATGAGGTTGTTGAGAAACTGCTTAAATAACTGAAAAACAAATAGTTATGGTAAAAAAGAAAACAGATATTGAGAGAATGAGCGACGAGGATAGGATGAACCTGGAAGCCGGGTGGTATTGCAAACATGAGACAGAGGAAGACCCGGAATTCGCGAAGGAACGCGAAGAAAACGCGAGAGAACTCAGGAAGAACGTGTTAACTCCAGACGATGAGATTAAGTTAAAGGAAATATGGAGAAAACATAACGAGGAAAGGGAAAAACAGTTAAAAAAACACGAGGAGAAGCTTGAGCTGGAAAAACACCTTAATGAGGTCCGGCAAGAAATAGAAGATAAGGAGAGAGAAAAGGAAAACAACAATCCCCTGAAGAGATACGAGGAGGAGAAGATACGCGAGAACATAAGGGAAAACATCCAAAAGGGTATGCTCAGTGACAAGGAAGAGGAAGAAATCAAGGAAAAGTTTGAAAATCCGGAAGTTCGCTCCGTTTATGATATTCTGTCTGGTATGCTTTCATTTTTATTCCCATATGAACCAGGGGAAAACATTGACAAAAGCAGGAAGATAAGCGAAAGCGATATGATAAACGTCGCCGCGAACCTTATCCCGAAAATGCGTGAGGTGAGGAAAAACATGTTTTACGACAAGCACAAACTGCCCGAAAACAAGGCGGAGGATGTTGAGAGACTGGCGAAAGACCTTTCCGGTTATAGTGATGCCGCCAAAAAGGAATACGTCGCCCCCAAATGCGAGTTTGGTGAAAAAACGCCCTCAAAGCGCTTTGATTTTGACGGGATATGCCAGGAAATGATGGACCTTCACCGGAGAAAGAACAACGATTACGGGAACGCGGCGCAGAGGTCATATGACAAGTTCGGCATCATAAGTTACGTGATGCGGCTCGGGGATAAGATGAGCCGGCTGGAGACATTGACAAGTCCCGGCGCGGAACAAAAGGTGGAAGGGGAAAAGATTGAGGACACGCTCATGGACCTCGCCGCCTACGCGATTATGGCGATTGAGTCTCTAAGGAGCTCTTAAAACAAGAAAGACCCTCATTTACTGGGGGTCTTTTTTCTATGGTTGTCCATCACTTTCCCGACCATCTTGACCTCATCGTACAGTGAATAGTCCTCCTTCCCCTTCCTCATCCCGTCCATCGTGTCGCACATCTCCCGGTAAATCTCCTCGGGGTTGAACTTGCCCTTGAACGAGCCGTCCCTCGTCATCATGTCGGCGATGGCGTACACGTCGGCACAGAACTGCTCGTTGAACGGGGGCCCCTGCTTTCTTCTGTCAGCTTCCCACCTCTCAATCACATCATATCTTTCATTTAGCAAATCAAAGTACTCTTCCGGAAAATCTTTAGGCCAGGACCATCTTCCCCTCCATCTTTCTGCCGGTTTCTTTTCTTCTTCCGTTTTCTTTTTAGCCATATCGGTTTCTTTATCCATAAATAATAAACACTGAAAATCTTGCTTAGTAAAGGTTTTTTCCGTATATTTCCTTAAAAGGGATGTTATGGCGATAAAAAGAATCACATTGACGGACGAGCATATCAGGCTTATACAGAACATTGATTTCCACGCGTTCGAGTTCGGCGAGGAACTGCCCATCCAGCCGATTGTTGACGCGATGGGGGAGATTGACGAGATGCCGAAAGACGACGCGAGGAGATTCTCGCGCCTCTACGGCAAACTTTTCGACATCCGGAACAGAATCAACGAGTACAATGACGAGGCCGCCCAGAACGGATGGGGCGTGAACCAGTGGAACATGTTCGGGGGCACGTACGTCATGGAGGACGTGGCGCTCATCACCGGGCATTACGGGGAGGCGATTGACGACGGCGCCCAGGGAAAGGTTTACCCCAAGGAGCTGGAGGACCACATGTGGGAGCTTTACCTGTATATCACGAGCAACATGGAGTGGGTCATGAGACTGGTCCTGTGGTCCGTCTCAAACGGGGGACTCACACCGGGAACGTACAAGACGACGGATAAGGGGATAAGCTGGACGAGGGAATAAAAAAACGGACTCACAATCAAGTGGGTCCGTTCTCTTTTTTTTATCCGGTTGAGAGGCGCTACGCCGCGTCCTGCACGGTCCATCCGTTTGGAATACCGCTCGTGCCTGTCGACCAATATGTCATAGAAGCGGCTTTAACGAATATACCTGTATTTGCCACACCATTTACCCAATTACTTGTACAACTACTTGCTGATATATCAGTTGCAAGACATTTTATATAGTTAAGATTTGTACAACCATTGAACATATTCATATAACACTGCTGTGGCAATGAAGTAGCAGGTAATTCAGGCGCTGTGGTTAGACTTGTACAACCATAGAACATATTCTCATAACACCATCTTGTTAAACTAGTTGCGGGTAGTTCAGGTGCTGTTGTTAGGCTTGTACAACCATAGAACATACTATTATAACAACTCTGTGTTATACTAGTTGCTGGTAATTCAGGTGCTGTGGTTAGACTTGTACAACCTTGGAACATACTACCATAACAACTACTTGCCAATTTGGTAGCAGGTAACTGTGGCGCGGTGGTAAGACTTGTGCAATCATTGAACATACCATAATAACAAGCGCTTGTCAATGTTGTCGCAGGTAACGAAGGTGCTGTAGTAAGACTTGTGCAACCATCGAACATATAATTATAACAATTACTTGCTAATATAGTTGCTGGTAATTCAGGTGCTGTGGTTAGACTTGTGCAATCATTGAACATATTATTATAACAACTGCCGGCCAATGTTGTTGCGGGTAACGAAGGTGCTGTAGTAAGACTTGTGCAACCTTGGAACATATATCTATAACATTCAGTTTCTAATGTTGTTGCCGGTAACTCAGGTGCTGCTGTTAGACTTGTACAACCTGAGAACATAGCATAATAACAATGAACTGCTAATGTGGTAGCAGGTAACTGTGGCGCGGTGGTAAGACTTGTGCAACCATCGAACATATAATTATAACAACTAATTGCTAACGTAGTAGCAGGTAACTGTGGCGCAATAGTAAGACTTGTGCAACCCCAGAACATATTATCATAACAATTGGCTGCCAATGTAGTTGCGGGTAACTCAGGTGCAATAGTAAGACTTGTACAATCTGAAAACATACTACTATAACAACTACCTTCTAATGTTGTTGCCGGTAATTCAGGTGCTGTTGTTAGGCTTGTACAACCATAGAACATACTATTATAACAATCAACTGCTAATGTTGTTGCAGGTAACTGTGGTGCTATTGTTAGACTTGTGCAATCATTGAACATATTAATATAACAACCGCGTGCCAATGTTGTCGCAGGTAACAGTAGTTCGCTTGCATCAGTTAAACCAGTACAATTCCCAAACAAATAATTAAATGTATAATCACTTTTTAATGTGGTTAATGTACCAAAATTAGTACCCTTAATCAAGGACATTATATTACCTTTGATTTTGAATTGTGCTGTACTTCCGCTAAATGTGTTATAATTCTGAAATGATGTGCCATATTGTGAATTATTTCCACAGAATTGAACGGTGTCACCCGCCGCGACTGTTATGCTTGGTGATGGTGAACCCGTATCACTTGTGATGGGTGTCCACTCACCATCATTTAATTTATATTGAATGGTTTTACCTAATACCAAGCCCCTGCCATTTGCCATCCAATAGATAGTACCACCACTGGTTATCTCAAATGTAAGTGGTGTTGAGAATTTTATTTCTTCTTCGGTTTTATTATAATTAATTCTGTTTATTGTCTCACCTTCCTCAGCCTCAACAATTGATTTGACAATAATATTGTTATAAGTATCTCCAGCTTGAACATGCTTTCCGTTTTCACTAACAAATTCCACGGTACTATTGGTGTAGTTAATGTATTTAAACAAAACACCAACCGCGGGTTCAACTGATGTATAACCATTAAGTTCAAGTCGCCCAGTTATTGTTACTGATTCGTTAACTTGTAACTCATGGTCAACTATAAAACTTTTTGAACCTATTGAGACGGTAGCAAAATCAACTTCTATCCAATAATATTGTTCACCATCGAATTGAATCATACCAAAAGTAGTACCATTAACGGTACAGGCACTGATTTGTTGGGTTTGCTCGCCAATTTGCAACTCCTCAATCCATGTTCTCTCAACTGTTCCGGTTGTCTGAGACTCCCCTTGGTAACTGTACATATACTTGTTATCCTGACTATTTTCGAAACTAAACGCATAACCGTCAACAGTTATCGTTTGGTTTTCCCCGTCAATCGCGGTTATGTCGCTTTCAATGATATCAGTATTCACATAATCATCACCATAACTGCCAAAATAATTAAATTGTTGTTCTAGACCATTTTCAAATTCACCAATAAATGATTTGACATCACCGGTCCCTTTCACCGTCAGGCTTACCCAAGGCTCAATATAGTCGTTCCCCCTCGCCGGGCTGAACTCGCCCTCGGTCTCAAACAGATGTAAGTATCTTCCCATAACAAAAAATAGTTTACCAATAAATAGTAAACTATCCTTGTAAAACCCTTCCCGCGGCGAAAAAAAACTAATATTCCCCCGAGTCAATCGAGCCCTTGTCTATGTTGAAGGGTGACCCGTTCTTCGCGTCCTCTATGGCTTCCCTTATCCTCTCGTCCACGTACTCGCGCATCTTGCTCTCCGGGACGAACCTCACAATCTCGTCGTTCTCGTTCCTAATCGCGATGGTCTCAATCCCGGCACCGTAGTTTATCGCTATCTCACCGTACTCAAGCTGGTCGCTGGTCGGGAGTTTGGGGCTGTCGGGGGTCTCCCCATGCTGCCTGCTCTTTATGTGTATGACTTTCCAGTTCTTCGCCATGACGCTCCTTTTATAATAAATAGTTTTGAAACGGGAATACTTTTTTGTATATTAATGATACGGATAACATTTAAATTCAGGAGACAAGATTATGACAAACAACACGCTTACCGAGGAGAATTTCAACAGGGAATGGGTCACCTTCTGGGGGAACATGCAAACTACCGGTCTCGCCGGACATTGGGACGAGGAGACGCTTAAGGGGCAGCTGAGGAACGCGGCGGGAGCCCTGTCCATTGACACGGGCCTGGCGTATCCTGGCGCGCTCATCGTCCACATCAACCTTTTCACGAGCATAGCGCTGAGGCTGGCCAAGATGGTGGCCGGCACTTTCCCGGGACTGTCCCCGGAGATGATAACCAAGGTGTGCCTGGTCCAGCACCTATCGAAGATTGAGATGTACGAGCCCAACGACAACCAGTGGGAGATTGACAAGCGCGGTTTCGCGTACAAGTTCGCCGAGCTCGACGGGTGCCTGAAGTTCGGCGAGAGGAGCGCGCTCAACGCGTTGAATCTCGGTGTCAAGCTCTCCCCAATAGAGTTTGAGGCCATATGCTCGCTTGACAAGGATGGCGAGGAGGCGAGGAACCGCAAGTACGTGGTTGACATCCTCACGACCATAGTCCGTCAGGCGAACGAGCTGGCGTACGCCATTGAGCGGGAGAGGCTCAACAAGGTCCAGGATATCTAAAAGAAAAAGGCCGCGACTCGCGACCTTATTTTTTTTAGGGAACTATATACCTGTTGTCCACGAAAATCCCGTAGTTTTTCTGTTTTTCAAACTATTTATAAGGAAAATAACGGATTGTAAATAGATTGAAATATGAAAAAGAATACTGTAAAAATTAATGAAAACACCCTCAGACAGATTGTTGTTGAGAGCGTGAATAAGGTGTTGAAAGAAAATCAAATGGCATATGCTAACGATGCTGAATTTACCAAAATTATCAATGCTGCTATTGAAGCTATTGGTAACAAACTATACGATAACTATGGTGGATATAGTGAGCCTAATTTTGAAGACAATTGGGACGAGAATTATTACTATAGGTACAAAGTCTTGAAACATGCATATGATGCCTTGAATACTTTAATTGAACATCAAGACTCTGACTATTAACCTACCATCTTCACATCCTAATACCGAATCTTACCGATAGACTTTCGAAAAAATAATATAACCCGCAGGATTTCTCCTACGGGTTTTCTTTTATTCCATATTGGACAATAGGTATATAGTTCCCTTTTTTTATATGAGTTTGGAGTTCTCCCCTATCCAGGACTCGTATGCCTCATCCCTCTCCTTAAGCCAGTCGGCGAGCGCGCGCCTGTATCTTCTCTGGAACCTGGCCTGGCGGTCCGGGTCAACGCTGCCGTTCCTTGTCGCGGCCCTTCTCACCCGCTCCTCAATCTCCTCAACCTTATTGAGCCATCCCCTCTCGCCCTCATCATGATAATGCCTTCCGAAAGCGCCCCAGTCCATGGTGATGTTATACCGCTGTCCGTTCGGCCGCGTGGCTCTCGTGGCTGTGTCCATAGGGTTCTCTATCTCCCTCTTTCTCTCAAGCTTAACGTGACGGCCCCAGCCCGGTACGGTCTCCGGCCGGCCCCATTCCTGGGCGAGGTATTTCGCGCTCTTATACCTCTCGTTCCTCCGTTGGGTCCTGGACATTTTTGTACCGCCGTTCTTCCCCCCTGATGAGCTTCTGCCGGCCCCCGTGCCGCCGCCTCCCAGAATCTGGTCAGCGGTCCCGGCCACGGTATCCTTGCCTTTCGGGTCCACTATACCCCCGATTTTCTCCATCGCCTTTCCGGCGGCGAGACCGGGAGCTAACGTGGCCAAACCAGCCCATTTGGCGGTGTTAAGAGCCATGTTACCCAGCCGTCCCAAGACACCCTCGTTAGTGGCGTTGGAGACTTCCTCCATGATGATATCCCTCAACACGGATTTGAGCTCACTCTCCCTCAATATATATTTCGGCATAGCTACCTGTATATAATCTTAATCTTATCTCCCGCCGCTTCCGGATGTCTCACCGCCGAGCCCAAGGAAACCTCCCTTGTCCCTGCTCTTGTTGTCAAGCCCTACGGGGTCCCATTTCTTGTCAACCCACTGGCCGAGAGTGTAACCGCCGACCTCACTCACCCTTTTAAGGATAAACTGGCCCAAGGCCCCGTCAGCCGGAATACCTATGGCGTTCAAAAGCTTGGTCAAAATCGGGGCTATCGCGATATGCCCCAGAATCGCGCCTATAATACCCTCCATGCTTATCCTGCTTCCGAAACCGCCCTCCTGGCCGCCTCCGACCAGTTTACTTAGCCAATTAAGTATACCCTCATCAGTCATGCTCTCGTCAAGCTCCTCGCTCATAAGGGCCTTGCGCACCTCGTTCTCAACATATTCACGCATTTGCGCCTCATTCAATTTTCTCTCCGTCATATCCTGTTAAACTATAGTTTCCCATAAATATCTTCCAAGGCATAAAAGTTGACTTTTAAGGGGGTATCCCTTACTTTTTTAGAAAAAAGATATGGCGAAGAGTATTAATGAGATGTCCATTGAGGAGCTCGTGGCGGGCGAGAGCGCCGCGGCCACCGTCAGGAGATACCTGGAGGACAAGATGGTGATGTACCGCGGGGTTGACTACAACACCCTGCAGGGCAAGGAAAGGGAGGAGTACGGCGAGTTGTCCCGGAAACTGTCAAGGGTCAACGCGGCGAGAATTGAGATATTGGCCGAGATGGAGAGGAGGCTCCTGGGAGAGGAATGATGGGCGGTTTTCTCAAAAGGTTCCGGCTTGGCCTGACGCTCTTTTTCCACGGGCTCTTCCAGGGCATGAGGAGCGCGGACACGGCGATGCTGTCCCAGGTGAGCGGCGAGGACGGGGATGACCAGGAGGTGTCCCACAAGCTTGAGATAAACAGCGTGTACAAGGACCTCCTCAGGGAGAAAAAGACCCAGGAGGTGCGGGAGACCATTGACATGTCTTACAGGGTCGCCCGTGAGGCGGACAAATATGAGGTGACGCTCATCGGGGACCTGGGAGACGACTCCGTGGGGTCGGGGAAGGACCTGTCCGCCGTCGCCGTGAGGAAAGTGGCCATGAGATACGACAAACACCCGGAGGTCTTCAACGAGAGGGGTTATCATGTCACGCTTATCCAGGACAACAAGAAAATCCAGAAGGCAAACAATTTCTCAATGACCGCAGATGACCTAAAGGAGGCAATAAATACAAATGGAGGAGATTTTGTGACGCTCATAGACATAAAGTACGACGGGTTCACGCCACGGTTCGCCCTGCAAAACTTCGTTACGAGAATTGTCGTAAGGGAGACCAAGGCCGGAAAGGTCAGGTTGGACCTGTATCTGCCCGCTGAGGCCGGCCAATTCACCAAGACCGACGCCATCCTCATCGCCGAGCTGCACAGAATCAAGGATAACAACCTGAAAAGGACGGATTTTCTTGATATCCAGGCGCTCAGTTTCACTACGGACAAGGCGTTCGGGGCGGAGGATTACGTCTGGTACAATTTCGCCTTCCTGAAGTTCAAGAAGATATCGGTTTTTGACGGGAGTTTCGTCCTCACGTTTGAGGCTGGCGCCACACAGAGCGTTGACATAGTTGAGGAGCATAAGACGGAGAGCCTGAGCAGGAAATACGAGGAAATGGCGCCGAGAAAAGGCGATTTGTCCATTGAGAATATCGGGGCGATTGAAAGAAGGGAGAGGAAACTCGCCCAAAATAGCCCTAAGACCGAATAACGCTTGACAATGGCCGCCGCGGGGCTATATTCTTAAGGAAAGACATTTTGAGACATGAGAATAGCGATAGACCTTAATGACGTGGTGAGGGATTTCACGTACAATTTCCTTATGTGTTACGTGAGGGGTTACAACCACCAATATGACCCGGAGGATTTCAACGAGACGACCAATGACATGGAGCTCGCGCTGCCGTTCAAGACGACGAGGGCCTACGAGAAGTTCGTCTACGAGGATTACCCCTTCGAGCTGTTCGGGAAATGCCCGACATGCACGAAAAAACTGACTGAGCAGCTGAACGAGTGGACCGAGCGGACATTGAAAGACATTGACACGGACGAGCCGGTGGAGGTGATGTTCGTCTCAACCATGGAATACGGCGCGTCAATCGGGAACACGTACTTTTTCCTCTCAAAGTTAGGCACGAAAATACGCGAGGTTTACCTTCCGAGCGATTCAAGCACCATTTGGGACCGCTGCGATGTCCTCGTAACCGCGAACCCCTCGCTTCTCGAAAGCAAGCCGGACGGGAAGACCGCAATCAGGATTGAGAAGGAGTACAACAAGGATTGCCCGGCCGATTACCACTATGAGACATTGAGCCTTTTCCTCACGGACAGGAATATAATCGAAAAATTGCTTGAAAAATGAATATACTGCAAGAACTTAGCAAGAAAGTGATGGACATCGGTACCGACCAGGAAAGGTTATACGAGTTATGGAAATCAACAAATATGCTTGATGGGTTGGATGAGGGAACCGCCAGGAAAGTAGCTGATGGTTTCACAAGAATGGCACGATATCTGTTTGTTACGGAAAGCGCCTATCTCGGGTCGGTACTTGTATGTGCCTTTCCTGTCGTGAGGGCAGTCTTCTCAAGGTATGGCGGTCCAAATGATAAATATAGCCCGATGGCCGTGTGTGAGCAACTTAACCAAACGATAAAAGAGCTTGCCGATAAGGATGTGTCTTCTCTCGGTATTGATTGTGAGGCGGAGGCAACCCAGGCGGTGGCGAAGTATTTTTCAAACGAACCTACAAAAATAAATGAATAGAAAGGATAAAATGTTGAACGACAAGTTTTCACTGACCTTTAACGGGAAACACTACAAACTGAACATTGAGAGGATAAACAAGTTCTGCCTCGTGTCCAGTGAGAAGACCGGGAACGAGTCGGAGATAACGGAGGCCTACGAGACGGATGACGAGGGGGAGTTCCGCCTGACCTCAAAGATAAACAGGGAGGTGAGGACGGCCGGGAACTCGCAGGACGACATGATTGTCTACGATTTCGTCAAGAGCCTTGTCGCGAAACTCCTTGACTCCCAGGTCATGGCGAGTGACACCGAGGAACATGTGACCTTCGGGTTCGCGTTGGCCTTCAATACCCTCATATCCGAGGGGATGATAGAGGAAATAATTGAAAAACAATAATACAGAATGGCAGAATTGAACAAAGAAGAAATGTTGAAAGTCGTTGAGGAGAACATCCAGAAGATGGAGAACAAGTCCTTCAACGTGTTCTTTTTCGTGATTGACACAAAGGGGAACCCGTCCGGCTCCCTTGAGTATATCTACCGCACGGCCCTCACCCTGAAGGACCTCGGTTATAACGTCTCCATACTTCACCAGGAGGAGGAGTTCGTCGGTGTCCGTGACTGGCTCGGTGACGCGGCCGCCGACCTTCCCCATCACAACATTGAGAAGGAGAACGTGGAGATATCGGCGTGTGATTTCCTTTTCATACCGGATATCCTGTCCTCGGTGATGTCCCAGACCAAGACATTGCCCTGCAAGAGGGTAATCATCCTGCAGAACCACAGTTTCATGGCTGATTTCATGCCCGTCGGCGTCACCCCCTTTGACATGAACATCAACGAGATGGTGGTCACGACAAACGCGCTTAAGGATATCGCGGACGAGTACTTCCCCGGTATCAAGACGCATGTCGTGCGTCCCATGATTAACCCGGTCTTCCGGAATAACGACACACCCAAAAAGTTGATTATCAATATGGTGTCCAGAAGCCAGGACGACATCAGCAGGATTATCAAGCCTTTCTACTGGAAATACCCTGTCTACAAGTGGGTGTCCTTCCGTGACCTGCGCGGCGTGACCCAGGAGGTGTTCGCCGACGCTCTCCGCGAGGGCGCCATCACCGTATGGATGGACAGCGTCACCGATTTCGGCTACTCAGCCCTCGAGGCCGCCAAGTCAGGCTCAATCGTCATAGCGAAGGTGCCCGACACGCCGACCGACTGGACATTCGTCAAGGAGGAGAATGAGGAGCGCAAGGAGGCGTCAAACGGCCTGAACCCGGCCTTCATCTGGTTTGACGACATCCGCAGGGTGCCCGACATGGTCGCCAGCATCGTGAGGACCTGGACACTTGACAAGATTCCCCAGGACCTTTACGACAGCCTCGCGAAGGCCGCGGGCAACTACACTTATGACGAGCATAGGGATGATGTTGAGAAGGAGTACGCCAAGGGGCTGTTTGAGAAGAGGCTCTCCGATTTCAGGGAGGTTCTCGCCCAGATTAAGAATAATAAGTTGACACCTAATGATTTGAAGTAATATGAGCAAGATAACCACAATTATACCGGTCCACAAGTTTGACGACGCCGTGCTGGCCCTCCTGAAGAACGCGGTCAAGAGTTTCACCGAGACCAGCAAGGATGTCCCTTCGACACTCATGTTCGTCGGGCCGAAGGAGGTCCTGGAAAAGATACAGGAGAACAAGGTCGCTGAGGATGTTGCCGGAGGCGCCGTTTACGTGGAGAACAGCAAGCCCGGTTTCTCCGCGCAGATAAACGCCGCGGTCAAGGACGTCACCACCGACTATTTCTCAATCCTGGAGTTTGATGACGAGTACTCCCCGATTTGGTTCAACAACGTGTCCAGGTACATGGACTCCGGCGAGGAGATATCGGTGTACCTTCCGCTGACAGAGGTCTTTGACTACCAGAACATGAGCCAGGGGCCCGTGGGTTATGTCAACGAGGCCGTGTGGGCCAGCTCCTTCTCGGAGAGGCTCGGCTACTTTGACAACGAGTGCCTGCAGGACTACCTTATTTTCAACACCACCGGGGGTGTCTTCAAGACCAAGGACTTCATTGAGGTCGGGGGGCTGAAGGAGAGCATGAGACTCTCGTTCTGGTACGAGTTCCTGCTCCGCGCGATAAACAAGGGCAAGGACATCTTCGTCATCCCCAAGGTCGGCTATTTCCATATCGTGAACAGGCCCGGCTCGCTCGCCGACGAGTACGCCAAGAATATGGACGAGCGTGAGAGCGACTTCTGGGTTGAGCTGGCCCGTAAGGAGTACCTTTACAAGACCGACAGGAAGAAGACTTACGAAAAATAAGAATGGCACGGACAGGGGGTCGTGAGGCCCCCTTACATCTTTTAAGGTAAAACGGGAAGTGCATTGTTATTTTGCAGGTTAGGACAGGAAAGAAGATGAGAAAGTGTCGCGAAAACTGATGTTTTTTACGACAAGATGGCTAAAAGAGGAAGAAAACCGAAGGAGAGAAAAGGTTATTTTTACGAGAAGGAGGAGCAGGCGATAGTTGACTACACCACCACGCGGGACATTGAGGAGAAGAACAGGATTTTCAACACAATCCTGCTCCCGGCCCTGACCAAGATGATAGAGTCAATCATAAGGCGCTACAAGCTGTTCGTGCCCGAGGAGGAGTTCCAGCAGACGTTTAACGACACAATATCGTATCTGCTGACCAAGATAAACAACTTCAAGCCGGAGATGTGGGTCTACGCGGAAATCTCGGGGGAGACGCCCGAGGCGCCGGTTGACCTGACCCAGGCCGGTTTCACGGAGATTAAGAAGACCATCAACGCGCACTCGCCGAGATATGTCAGGGTGTTCAGGGACCCGTGCCGTGAGATTCCGGAAGACGAGGATGAGAGGGAGGAGCCGTTTTTCAAACTCTACAGGCTTGAGCTCCATCATTACAAGGCGTACTCATATTGCGGTACCGTATGTAAGAACTATTTGATTTACAAGAATATACAATACACAAAAAACAAACAGAGGAACCTTCCGTATGACGACATGGTTGATGATTTCATGCGTGACCCGAGATATGTTGACGCCACCGAGAACGAGCAGAAGACCGCGGTTGAGGAGCTCATCCGCGCCGTGTCCAAGGAGATAAAGGGGATGATGAGCGAGCCCGAGAAGAATCTCCTCACGGAAGGCGAGATGAAGGTGGGGCTGGCTCTCACGGAGCTGCTGGACCGCTGGGAGGATATCCTCAACGTGGACGGCAGCAACAAGCTTCAGAAAAGCTCGGTCCTCTATTTCCTCAGGGAGGAGACCATGATGACCACCAAGGAGGTGAGGGATAACATGCGAAAGTACAAGAGCGCGTATTACATCCTTAAGAAGGGTATGATTGACGAGGACAAGTCCTAAAAAACACGCCCTGACTATTTATCGGTAAGAAATGATTTGAGATGGAGAAGAAAGTGAAAATCAGGCTGAACTCGACCGAGAAGGTGGAGGAGCTCCTGCAGGAGATATATGACCAGGCGTGCCGGCAGCTGGTCGGGGTGCAGAACGAGATGAACAAACTCATCAGCAGCACGAACCTCGCGGACGCGTCCATTGACTCAAAGGCCAAGTACGCGAAGGCCATGCACGACTACCACGGGGACATGAACAGGGCCCTCGCCATGAAAGTTGAGCTCGTCAAGTTCATGGGCGAGATTATCAAGCACAACGGGGACATTGAGGGGGCCCTTAACGACCAGCAGTTCGCCAAGGCCACCAAGCTTGACCTCGACCAGCTGCGGGCCGAGATAGCCGGGGATGACGGTGACGACGTGGATTCCTACGACCTCAAAAACTAACAATAACCGGAGACTAAAAACTAACGGACGTGCCAGGGACAGATAAGATGAGCACCAGCAAGCTTCTGGGGAAAATAGGGGCTTTCAAGACGATTATCCAGGTTAACGAGCTACAGAAACTGCTCGGTAACCTCTCCCCCTATGCCAAGGAGTATGAGTCGGCCCTTGACCTCGTGCTTGATATCCTTCGGATGGTCGGTATCACCCAGGAAAGGCTGACAAGGGAGATACTAAACATAGTCCTGGGAGACTCGGGTCTCGCCGCGGCCGTTGAGGGCGGATATCACGGGGCTCTCAATAGTCTTGAGTCCAGGATATCAATGATTGAGGCCAATGAGGAGAAGGACAGTTTTATCACCAGACTCGAGAACGCGGTCAAGGTGACCATAGCCTCCATACTGACCACTTTCCTCAGTTGCTCCGTGTCGCCGTTCATACCGAAACGCGCGCTGGACAAGGTATACAAGAACAAGAACGCCGGCGCGGCGGGGGACGTGACAATAGCCCCCCTGAACATTCCCACCCATATCCTGGATTTCAGCAACACGCTGCATGTGTCCCCGGTGAGCGAGAGCGGCGTGTATTTCTACAACACCCCAATCAACGAGCCCACATGCTACGCCAGGGATAACGGGACGCCGGAGGCCACGACAGCCACGGAAGGTGACGTGAAGGAGAGGAACGCCGACAGATATATCATATACAGATATTCCCACGTCAACATAGAGACGCTTTCCGACAGCGAGAGGAGGTCCTTGAGAAAAGTCGCGAGCGTCCCCTCGGAGGTCAAGGTCAAGGAGGGGGAGAAACCGCCGAGAAAGTTCGTGTATGTCCAGAGACCCGCGCTCACCGCCGAGAGCCTTTACCAGACAAAGGACATGAACGCCTTCATCTGGTACGTGGCGAACCGCGGCGACAATTTTGACGAGACACGCCAGGACGCGGCCGACGAGCATACCATGTATGAGTACAACAAGATGGCGTGGGACTCAAGAAGGATTAACGCGAGGAAAAGCGATACGGCGAGGTCTACCGCCGAGGACTGGAACAACTGGCTCTCGTCAAGGACCTCGTGGCAGATGGACGAGACAGGGGATTTCAAGTTTGAGAAGGGCGGTAAGGAGGTCAAGGACCTTTACCCTATACTCCAGTTTGAGCCCAGCGAGAACTACGGCGCGCTTGAGCATCTCATAGTGACTTTTCCCGCCCAGAGATACCTCACGACGAAAAAGGCGCTCGGCAAGGAGTTCAAGATAACGAGGACGATTTACAAGTTCAATTCCGATTATCTTAAGAGCATCAAGATTTTCAACTGGAAAACCTTGGTTATGAACCTTTTGTATGAGCTGAATGGCATATGCCCCATTCCGGACGTTCAATTCAACCTGTCATTGAGCGACGAGATTATTGACGCGAGGCTGTCAACGCTCATACTGAACACGATAACCGCCGACGACAAGGAGATTGACGACAGCTTCTTCTCTTTCTCAAACGAGGATTACTCGGAGGCGCTCAAGAGGATGGAGCTGAAGAAATACGGGGCCAAGCCCTACGACACGGCCGGCAATCCCGCGATTCAGAACCCCTCGGGACTTCCTGTTGACGCCATGAACGCGGTCTCCACGGCCGCCACGCTCAACGAGGTCCACTCGACACTCACAAGGGGCGTCTACTCGGTGGCGGGCTCATCCGGAAGCACCGGAATCACCAAGACGGAGCTCTCGGCCAACCTGTCGTTTGAGTCAAACTTCCTGTCCCAGTTGCTGATGGCCATAGTCAAACCCTTCGTGAGGATGCTCCTTTCACCCCAGGTCCTGCTCCTTTTCTGCATAAACCTTGACGTGATGGGACTGATAAACCTCCAGGAGCTGGGCAAACGCGATTACGAGCTAATCACGGACTTCATTTTCCGCAAACTCACGGGCATCATCAAAAAGCTCATCCTTCAGATTAAGGACATGATTCTGGTGTACCTCCTGGAGATTGTGAAGAGGGAGCTTAAAAAGCTTGTTGACGAGATTATCAGGATTCTCCTGCTTGAGCAGCTGAACGATTACATACGGCTGCTGAACCAGATACTGGAATGTATAAGGAGGTTCGGAATCGGGAAGACGATTACCGGCATTGACGATGTCAGGTACGCCGACATCATTCCCGAGGCCAACACGCCGAAAAAGAGATAGACGGGATGGGCATAAAGGATATAATAGAGCTGACGAACTCCGCGTTGGACGCCGCGAGGAAACCTCTCGTGGCCTTGGCCGGGTACATGGTCTACGCCACGGCCATCCAGAGGAAAGGCATCTCCAAGGACAAGATTTCGGCCGAGGTGATATCCAATAACGAGGGCCTTGGAATCATGACCGGGAAAATGCCGGACGGGACGGACAACGTGGTCAACGCTTTCGTCATAAACCTGACGGAGAACATAGTGGACGAGCTGAAGGAGAACGCCAAGATTGAGTGCGTGATACCCCCGGGGTCCATTGTGGTTCAGGCTGTCGGCGGTAACGCTGGAGG